>ERZ651776.3729-NODE-3729-length-14766-cov-6.968956_pt1 | contig 14766 bp, 8 predicted proteins | sample MGYA00514761_ERZ651776 | MGnify/ENA metagenome assembly ERZ651776 | reverse complement strand
AAAAAAAAAAAAAAAAACAAAAAAAAAAAAAAAAAAAAAGAGAAAAGATTTTCATCATTTTCACTCGAGGGAGAAAAAACGAATCACACAACAAAGGAAGAAGAAGAGAGAAGTTTTGCGCAGAAGTTTTGTTTACTATATATATTACACACGCAAAGTTTGTTTGTTTTCTCTCTCACAGAAGAAGAAGAAGAAGACAAATGGAGGAGTTCAACGACCCGCGCTTCGATCCGATTCATTACGTGAACGTCGCGGCGCGACAGTGTTTTAACAACGATGAGAAGAAGAAGAAGCACCTTCAACATCACGCGAACGACATCACCGACGAAAACGTGGAATTGGAACGACTCTTATCGGAGCTGGAAATGCGCTTGCAACTTCTCGGGGAGGACATTTCGTTACAACTGGAACGCGAATCGCAACTCGGGGTGAAACGAATTCCAACCGCGATTGGTGAGATTGAAGTTTTAGAGGAGAACGTGGAGAGTTTGACGAATACGGTGAAGAATATTTCGCGATCGTTGGACGAGACGGAGTTTCCGTCGAAACAAAGCATCGAGCGGTTGAGGAAAATCGACGAGGTGAAATCGAGGATGGAAAGAGCGAGAGATACGCTGAGCGAGGCAGCAGGGTTGGCAGAGTTGATGCATTCGGTGGATTCGGTGTTTAATGGGGAGAACGTGAGCAACATGGCGGATGCGTTGGTGAGGATGAAGCGAGGGTTGGCGATCGTCGGCGACGTGCCGGAATTCGCAGACGGGAGAGATAGGATCGCTGTTTTGGAGAGTCGGTTAGAGAGCGCGGCGAGGCCGGCTTTGTTGCGAGCTTTGGAGATGGATAAAGGGGTGAATATGAGCAGTAGTACTACTATGGTGAGCAGCAGCGGGAGTCGAGATTCGATCAAGTTTGCTCGAGACGCCCGGGACGCGTTGAGGAGCATCGGGAAGAACGAGAGTATCGAAGGCGCGTACGCCGAGGCGAGAGTGGTCTCGCCAGCCATGGAGTTTTGGGTCGCGTTCGAAGAGAAGACCTATAACGATGGGTTGATGATGAATGAAAACAGTCCGCCGAACGATACTAATAGTAATAACGACAAGAAAACGGACGAAGACGCCGCGAACGAGGCTTTCGCAAATTTTCTGCCACAATTTTACGATTTTGTCATCAGCTTAATCGAAAAAGAGGTGAATTGGACAAAAAGTACGTTCCCGGAGGATGTGGCGACGTTAGTTTCGGCAGGTGTGGCGAGTTTACACCGCGCGATTGCGAAGAAAATGCAAAAGCGATTGGATACGTTGTGTTATGGAAGCTATTACGGAGACGGAGCGAATAGTAATACGAACTTTAGTAGTAATAGTACGAATAACAACAACGACGGCGAGAATAACGCGGATATAGGCGCGGATTTAGAGAACATGATGCGATGTAGAATAGCGACGACGCGATATGCCACGCGTTTGTGCGGGGCTTTAGAGCCGTGCGTGCGTAAAATGGTGACTGCTGCGATGAAAGAAACTGCGAGCGGAGAAGACGACGGCACTACAAACGCGCTGGACGAATCCTACTTGATGTCTTCTTCTGACGATGAGGACGATGATTTCAGAAATCGGTTTACGAGCGATGTGGATGCCGCGAACGGTGCGAATACAGATGGTACCAGCGCGAAAGGCGACGGTAGTAACTTCGCCAACAACAAAAAGTCAAAGAAGCGCGAGAAAGTCGCCGCGGCGGTTCAAAAGTTTACCGAAGCTTTATCGACCGTTTTCATTCCGTTCGTAAAGTCTGAAAAAGTCTTTCCTAAACTCGAATCGATCAAGTTGCGAGAGGAGATTGTTTCGTTGGCGACTTCGACGGTGGACGCGGATGATTTCGACGGCGACTTTTTAGCCTTTTCCGCCGCCATCGAGAAGACGTGTAAAAGCGCCTCTAAAAGTGCGATGAAAAGTTTTGTCAGTTGCAAAGAATATTCGAGCGGTTTAGAAACTGTCGCTGCGGTGAAATCCATCGATGATTCGTTGACTCGATTCGTGAAAGCGTTGGAGGGGAGATTGAAAGCGGTGCGCATCGCCATCGGTTTAGATAAGAACATCGGCGGCGCGAGTAGTAGCAGCAATAAAAACCCGGAAGATTTCATCGACGCGAGTTTGAGTTTGTTGCGAGCGACGAAATCGGTACCGCAAACGTTTGCTGATCTCGACGCGCGCGCGTCTGCCACTTTGAAGCAAATCGCGAACGAAAGCAGTTTCGCGAATAGTGGCGGCGCGACATCCGACGTGGACTTACTTCGTGCGATTGGTGGTAAGAAGCACGTGGACATTGTTTTCTCGACGCAATCGCGACTCGATGCCGGGCGTTCACGAACGCTCGCGATTTATTTGGAACCGTACGCGGAATCTACGTCCGCGTCTTCGTTTTCCAGGAATAACAGCAAAAATAACGACAAGTCTGGCATCCTCGCCTCGGCGCATTCGGTGTTCCCGAGAACCGCGGACGCGGCTGTGCAGTTTAGAGACGCGTGCGAACGTCTCGTTCGCGATTGCTTGTTACATCGCGTGCGCCGTGAACTCGAGAACATCGAAAACGAACAAATTTGGACGAAAATGGCGGCGCAAACCGCGCACGATTTACCAACGTTTTCAGCGTACCCGCAAGAGAAGGCGACAAATTCTGGCGAGTACCTCTTGTCGTTGCCGACGCGTCTTGAAGCGCTCGTGAACGTCGTTGGCGATGACGTTGGCTCCGCCGCGTCAGCATCTGCCGGCATTTTCGGTAACGATGACGAAGACGAGGATTTAGCTTCGATTTGGATGGAGCGCGTAGCGGAAGCTTCGGCAACCATCTTTCTCGAGCGCGTGAAAAGTATTCGCCGCTTATCCGAACCTGGCGCCGCGCAATTAGCCGCCGACCTCGAATACTTTTCAAACGTCGTCACGGCGTTGACCTCTCGTCCTCAAAGAGGTTTGCTCGCGTATATGCAATGCGCCAGCGTCGACGCGGACGACTACGCTCGATTTGCCAGAGAAACCGTAGAGCAACAACAGCAGCAACAATCCACGGAGAATGCGGACTCCTCGCCGGAGGCGTTCATCGATCACCGCATCGTCAAACAAGTCGCAGCGATGCGTGGTATAGCTTTATAATAATAATAATAATGTACTATGTGATAGTTTTTTACGTGGTACTTACTGGTAGTAGTAAACAAACAGAATAAAAGTCTCTCTCTTTTTTCTCTTCTTCTTCAAACTGGATGCGTCTGTTCGGAACGTCGCGCGCTCGGCCCGATGTGATGTTCCGACGCGTGTTTCATGTTCTTTTGCGAGTAACCTCTAACGATGCAAAAGTTTTCTTTTTGCATTTTCTGATACGCTTCTCTGGTAATTCTTTTTCCCACTGGCAATATCGCCACCGTTGCGATCGATTTCGCGAGAAACTTTGCGAGCGCTTTCGTTTCTTTCTTCAGGCACTGCGCGTCGCTCACTTTAATCTTCTCGTCAATCTTCTCGTCGAAAAGTTTCATAAAGACAGATCGCGACACATTTGTCGACAAAATAAGTCTCTTCGCATCGACGACGTTGGCGCCGACGCCTGGAATCGCCACGCCGAGTTTATTCTTCGAACCGAAATGGTGTTTTTCTCGGGCGACTCTTCCTCCTCCTCCTTCTTCTTCCTCTTCGTCCTCGTCCAAAAGATACAGCGCGTATTTCGGCACCAACCTTCCTCGCTTCTTCCCGGCCAAAAAGTACGCCTCCACCTCGCGCACCTGCTCTTCGCTCAGAGGACAACTCGATTCCACCACGTTCCATCCCGGATTCGAGTTTTTCTCCTCCCACGCTTTGATCGAGTCTTTCGCTTCCTCCTCTTCCTCTTCCACTTCTCCTTCTCTCTTCTTCTTCTCTTCTTTCCCTTCAATTATCGTCATGTTCTTCTCCGCGAACGATCGATCGCTTATGCCTCCTCCTTTTTTATGCTTCTTTTTGTTGTCCGACTTTGTGTTCAGTCGTTCTCGTCGCTGCTTTTGCGGCGGCTTCATTCTTCTTTTCAAACGTTTGTTTTTTGTATCTCTTCTGTCGTATTTTTTGCTCCTCTTGTTGGAAAAAAGAAGCACAAAAGGGAGTCTCTCTTTTCTCAAAACTCTTCGAATAACGAACGAACGAAGAAGCTCACAGAAGAAAAAGAGAGCGAAATTTTAACAGAGAGAGATATGAAGCTGAGAACCAGAGACGACGAGAGCGTCTTCGTTCTTCTTTTACGAGTGGTAAGTAGTATTTTTTGCCCTCTCTTTGTTTCCGGGGGCGGATGCTGCCGCTGCGGTGTCGTATTTTTTGCTTTTAATTCATCGTTTGAAAATTTTTCTTTTCAAAGGCACACTTATTGGAAAATCAATACACTTATATAGAATTTACGCGCGCGTTTTCTCTCTCTCGAACTCTCTCTCTCTCGAAAAGAACCACGACGAGATCGTCACTCTTCGAAGAGCTAAAGGAGGCTGATTTATTTCACTCGGGAGAAAAAAGGAGAATAAAAAGAAGAGAGAGAGAGATACATTTAAAGCCGCGCAAAGTTCGGAAGGCAACCTCAAATTCAGTCGTCTTTGGGTAACGAACTCCTTCACCATACACCGAAGAGATGGTGACACCCGATGAGGACGATAATAATAACAACAACGACGAGAAGGAGAAGGAGAAGGAGAAAGAAACCGCGATGATGATGATGGGGGGTCGGACGTTATCACTAATCACGGAAGAGGACATGCTTTTGGAGTTTGAACAGATGCAAAAGAAAATGAACTTGTCCAAGAAGAAGAATTTAACGATTCGAGTGGAGCCGCGCGACGGCTCGATCGGAGACGGGAAGAACGATAAGAAAAACGCTTCGAATACTAAAGACGGGAGCGATAGTCACCGGAGCAGTAGCTCGAACAACGAGGACGAGGACGAGGCGTACGGCTCGCCGACTGATCTCGAGAATACGGTTCATTTAACCGATAAGTTTCTCACCGACCGGTCAACGAGGAGCGGCGAAACGACGCGCGTTCGATTTAGCGAAGACGCGTCGAGTCGAGGGACGACGTTCGCGGCTGCGTCGCAGAAAGGCCTCGGAAGGAAAGAAAGAGAGGACACGTTCTCGGTGTCTATTTTTGACGCCGGGAAGTTGAACGGCATGTTAGGAAGGCGTTTTGGTGATGTAGGAGGAACAGTAGGCGCGATAGTAGGTAGCGAGAATCACAACAGGAATGAAAATAATAACGTTAGAGTCGGGAACGAAACGTTTCGTTCGTTGGGGGATGTAAAAGTCGTCGAGAAGCGGCGGATTGGGATGTTCTCTGTGATTGACGGTCACGGTGGCGCCGGAGCAGCCGCGCATTGCGCGGCGTCGTTACACGAGATGATATTCGAACAGCTTTCCGATAGGTGCGAGCAAATGGCAGAAGCGACGGAAAAGGCCAGAGATAAGTTGATGAAGATGAAGCGCGTTAAAGTAAACACGAGTCGGTCGTCATCTTCTGAGGATATGAGCAGTTTGAGTTGTAAGATGAGCGCGGATGAGGGAGAAGAGGTCAACGTCAAAACAAGAGAAGAGGATGGAGAAGGAGAGAGCGGGTTCGACGAATTGGTGAAAGAAGCCATTGTAGCCGGGTTCAAACGATGCGATGAAGATTTTTTGAGCCGAAATAAGCGCGACTCTTCTGGCGCGTGCGTGGCCATGGCGTTAATTTGGGATGACGCCGTGTGGATCGCGCACCTCGGAGATTGTAAGATCATCGCGGCGGATTTCTGCGCATCGAAACCTTTGGAACTACTGACCGAGACATTAACTACAGATCATATCGCATCGAATACAAGCGAAGCTAATGCGGTGATTACGCGAGGCGGATTTATAAGGGCTGCTGCGAATGCTGCGAATGATTATGACACGAAAGGGAGAGAGAGCGCCTGCAATTTATTCAACACCTATTTTCTCTCCTCGTGCGGCGGAGTGCTTGGGAGAGGAAAGAATGCCGCCGCTACTCGTGCTTCGAATATTTCTGGTTGTACAAACACAGAGAACGATAAAAAATTTGTGTGCTCGAGGGGTGGCTGCGATTCGATCGCACGAGTCAACGGCGAGCTCGCAATAACGAGATCCATTGGGGATCGCAGTTGTAAGCCGCACGTTTCTTGCGAACCCGATGTTCGAAAGACTCGATTCAAGAGAAGAGAGAAACGAGACGATCAGATCTTTCCGAGTAAAAATAGTAGTAACAATAATAATAGTAAGGGCAAAGAATCATTCTTGCTCTTGAGCACAGACGGTACGTTCGGATGCGGCAGAGTGAAAGATCGAGACGCGGCGGAGGTGGTGGCGAACGCCCTTCTGATTGAATCGTATCAGCAACACTCTCCGAGTGCATCGTCGTCCTCGTGGGGACAGCGCGCGAGACGGGCGTGCGCTGAAGTCATATCGCACGTTAAAAAGAAAGGCGGGAAGGATGATGCGACGGTAATTCTGATCGACATAGAAAGCGCGTTCAATAAATAAGAAGTGCGAGACAATTGGAAAAATGGGAAGTTTGCCTGATTATTTTCGCATTTTGTTTATTATTACATTCTTCTCTTTTCTCCTTAAAAAACCAAGTGCTTCTTCTTCCATTTCTCCTCTCTTATATTTCTTTTTGCTGCTAAGTGTAGTGATTCGTATTATTGCTTTATTAATAATGGGTTGTTTGGTGGAGGTGGTGGTGGTAGTTGGGAATTAGATGACGGTGCCGTCAGGAATCGTCGCATCCTTTTCGATAACAATGATGTAATCCTTGATGACCCAGCCCGCATCCTTACCCGTCTCTACGTCTGTCTCAACGTCATTCTTGTTCGTGATGGAGCAGTTGGCACCGATTCTCGCGTTTTTGTCGACGATGGCGTTCTTAATCGTAGAACCCGGTCCGACGCCCAACGGCATGAAGCAGTCGTCCTTGGAAGCGCAAACCGCTTTGTTCTCATAAAAGTCAGCACCCATCAACAACGTGTCCTCGATAACGCAACCTTCGGAGATGTGCGATCGTAATCCAACCATAGCATTCTTAATCGTAGACTTTTCGATGAAGCAACCATCACCGATGGTCGATTGGGTGACGGCGCTGTCCAAAATTTTTGTCGGGGGCAAAAATCGAGACGAAGTGTAAATCGGCGCCTTAGCTTCGTAGAAAGAAAACTGCGGATTTTCCTTGTTGCATTGCAAGTTGGCGTTGTAGAAGGCTTTGATGGTTCCAATGTCTTCCCAGTACCCATCGTACAAAAAGGCTTGGACGTGCATGCCCATGTCCTTCGCGTGCGGGATGATTTCACCGCCAAAGTCGTTTTGTTCTTTGCAGTGTTTCATCAACAAATCTTCCATAGCCTTGGCGGAGAAGACGTAGATACCCATGGAGGCGATGTACGGCATTTCTTTCGCTTTTTCCGCGTCCAAACCTAAGACGGTCGTGTCTACAGCCATCGCCTTCAACGCGTCGCCCTTCGGCTTCTCCGCAAAGTCAATAATTCTACCAGTACCGTCGATTTTCATCAAACCAAACGCTTCCGCTCTTTCTTCATCCATCGGCACCGCCGATACCGTGATATCTGCGCCAACTTCTCTGTGCTTCATAATAAACGGCTTATAGTCCATTCTATACAAGTGATCGCCGGACAAAATGAGATATTCGTCGCACTTGGAGGAGTTGAAGAGCCACGTGTACTGTCTGACGGCGTCCGCGGTACCTTGAAACCAAGTCTTGTTCGTCGGCGACTGTTGAGCGGCCAAAACTTCGACGAAGCCCGTCTTCGTGTACGAGCCAATGTTTGCGTTGTAAGCTTGCGCCAAGTGTCTGTTCAAAGATGCCGAGTTAAATTGCGTCAAGCAGTAAATCTTGTTGATGTCGCTGTTGATGCAGTTGGACACCGGGATATCAATCAAACGGTAGTTCGCACCCAACGGAACGGCCGGCTTCGCTCTTTTCTTCGTCAACGGGTACAAACGAGAACCCGCGCCGCCACCTAAGATGATAGAGAGGACGTTTTCCATGTTGTCCGAAACGACGCGCGCACCCGTCGCCGCCGTCGTCGTCGGCGGTTCCGCGACAGCCTTGTTGCGGATGATGGTGCATTTCTTTTGCGCAGACTGAGGTTATCATAAAAGTGAATAATAGAATAATAGGAATCAATGTTAGCGATCCGACCCAAAACGAATCATCGACAAAAGCGACGATGGGGTCTCTCATCTTCTCGTCAAACGCGTCAAACGCTGCCGCGTTCGGAAAAGAAAAGAAAAGAAAACGTATATGTTTGCGCTCTCCGAGAGAAACGAGCGAGATATCTAATCCAAAAGAAGAACAAAAATCACTCACCGAACGCTTCTTCGATTGCGCGACGCGCTGGCCACTCATCGACCCTTTCGCTGTTACGAGAGAAAACAATTTTGTCAGCACAAATATCCAAATCATAAAAGGAACGAAAATTCGTCTCGCGTTTGCGTTCGCTTCACGCGCGCGCCGTCGCGTTTACGACGAGGAACGAAACATTTCGGTTAAAAGATTACTCGTTTTGTTCGCGAACAAAAATCGCGCGCACAAAAAAAAAACGCGCGCGATGCTCGAAAACGGCGCCCCTAGGAAAAAACGCGACGCACCTAAACCGCTCGAGGAGCAGTGCATCGCAAACATATCTGCGCGCGGGTGACTTTAAACGTGAACTGTTTTTTGTATTCGCGTTTGTGTTTTTGTGCGGAAAATCCGGAATACTTTGTTGTTGACAAAAGAGAGTCCACTCGTTTGTATCTACATCTCGTGGCTCAAAACGCTTCATTCAGAAAAACCAAAACGTGTGCTGAAGAATTTTAATTCTGAGCACCGTAACGAGTGAATATAATTCCTCTGGGGGAGTTGACTCGATTTGTATCTATTTTTGTCTTTTTCTTTCTTTATTCTCAGCATCCTCGCGTGTTCATTTACCACCTTTCTCGAACGAAGAGGAGCCACTTTTGCGACGAGAAAGCTTTTCTCTTTCCCGTCTTCAAAGCTATTATATTATACGCTATTATAAATACACACGCACGCGCAGAAGAAGAACAAGAAGAAAAAGACGACGATACGATGATGAAAAAGCAGCGCGTGTTAGCCTACGCGCGCGTTCGACCTTCTTCAAACTCTTTTCCCACGTCTCCTCAGAAGGAGAAAAAAATACGCGGAGAAGACGGCGACCGCGAAGAAGAAGAAGAACACGAAGAAGAGGACTCGAAGAAGAACAAGAAGACGAAGAAGAAAACGCGCGCATCTTTAACCGACCCTGGCATAGTGGAAACCGCGAGAGGTCACTTTCGCGTCGACCACGCGTTCGGGGAAGACGCCACGCAAAGGGACGTGTGGGACGCGATAGGGGAACCGGCGTTGACGGACGTGATGCGAGGCGAGGAGGCGTGCGTCATCGCGTACGGGCAAACCGGAGCCGGGAAGACGTACGCTTTGTTGAATACTCCGGGAATGACATCGTCGATGGGCGGCGGCTTGGAGAAGGATTTTACGTCCAGGAGAAGAGAGGAAGAAGAAGAGGGAGAAGAGGATGATGATGATGATGATGAAGAAGAAGAAGAAGAAGAAGAAGAAGAACGGCGCAACTCCGCCGGACTCGTTCCGCGGCTGGCGGTGGAACTTTTCTTGCGAATTGATAACGAGGGGAAGAAGAAGAAGGTGATGAAGGAGACGAAAAAGAATCGACGGACAAAGACAACGTTTGTCGTAGAAATATCGATGATGCAGATTTATAACGAAATCGTGGACGATTTGTTGGAAGATTTGGAAGATGGCGGTAATAGCGCGACCAAGAAGAAAATGAGCGAAAAGAGCAAGAGGAGCGCGTCTGTGAGTTTTAACGAGAAGAACGGAAAGACGAGTCGAACGAAAAACGTCGTTCGTATGAACGATGTCTGCAACAACAACAATAATAATAATAATAATAATAATAATAATAATAATAATAATAATAATAATAATAATAACAACAACAACAATAACAGTATCAATAACAATCACGGCGAAGAGTGGGAAGTTGAAGATTTGACGTGGATGCGATGCGAAAACGCCTCGATGCTCTTGCAGAAATTCGCCGAAGGCAGAAAACGCCTGAGATACGCAGAAACTCGCATGAATAAACACTCGAGCCGAAGTCACTGCGTTCTGAACGTAAGAGTCAAGAAAATCAAGAGGAAGAAAAGAGGTCGCGGTAAAGATGCAGTTTTAATCGTCGAGCAAAGCGAAGGTGTTTTGACCGTCGTCGATTTGGCCGGGTCCGAGCGACAACACAAAGATTACTATCGGCATCAAGAAGTCAAAAGATACCCACTCGTCAACAAGAAAGACCGCGTTCTTCTCGAAGAACTTCGATTCAAAGAGGCTACTCGCATAAATCAAAGTCTGCTCGCGTTGGGAAATTGCGTGCGCGCGTTGGCGAGTAACGCCGCTCACGTACCCGTACGCGATTCCAATTTAACGAAGATTTTGTGTTCTAGTTTGAATGGACGAAGCCGGACGTGGCTGCTAGTGTGCTGCTCTTCGGAAGTTGAGCATGCGTCCGAGACTGCCGCTGCGCTTGATTTTGCCACACGCGCTATGCGCGTGGAAACTCTTGCGCGGTGCCCTGGGCATACTAAGGAAATCATAGAAATTGATTCCGCGGAGTTGTCGTCGACGACGACTGTACTTTCTACTACGCCTCGGGAATCGAACGCAAGCCGGAGCAGTACTAGCAGTAGTATCACTAACGGCACGTTGAATAGCGACAGAGAAGAAGACGATTCGTTCGACGACGACAACGACGACGACGACGACAAAAATTTCGACCGCAAGGAAGGCAGTTTCGATCAAAGGGAACTAAACGAACGAAAAGAAGACCAACGACAACGCTGCACTCTTCAAGAAGAACATCGTCGTCATCGTCGTCCGTTTACGACAAATGTTCGTGAAGGAAAATTGCGGAGAGAGATACAAAGTTTGCGCGACGAGCTCGAGTCTCTCAAAATAGAACGCGCCGTAGCGAAGCAGAGAGCGAAAGAAAACGACGAGCGAAAAGGCGAGGAACTCGAATCGATGAAAGCGAAACTGAACGAGAAGTGCTCAGAAGTCTCGCACTCTTTAAAAGCGATGCAACGAGAAAACAGAGAAAAAGGTGAGCTCGTGGAAAGTTTGCAAAAAGAGAAGAATGTTTTACTGGCGAAGTATCGCGAGAAGTGTCGACAGTTTGACGTGGAGTCCCAGAAAGCACAAACGATACTCGACCGAGAAACTCGCGCAAAGAGAATCGCCGAATCAAATCACGAGCGCGAGGTGATCCTGCACACCGAAACGAGACGAAATCTCGAACGAGAGAGAACGAAGAGCGAGAAAGTAGTCGCTCGGTGCGCAGCAGAGCGTTTGAAATCGGAAGCGAATCATCAAGCCCGACTCCAAACTCTCCTCGAGAAAAACGAACGAACACGTAAAGAAGCGGAAGTAAACGTAAAAACGTTGCGCCTTTATCACGAGGCGATTAAACCATCGGGTATAATTAAGATCACGCGCGTCGAGGATGAGAAGGACTTCGCGCGCCGACTCTCCATCGAACAACGCAAAGACGCGCAGTGCGCTTTACAATTTCGCGCTCTGCGAGACGACTTCACGACGAAACTCGTTGAAAAAAATAAACTTCTCGAAAACGAAAAGCGCCGCTCGCAGCGCTCGCGTTTACACGCGCTCGAAATGAAGGAAAAATTAAAAGCCGCCTCCAAGTCGCTGACTGATTTCAAACTCGCCCAGAGAGAAGGAATGGACGAAATATGTGCGCGAGGCGTGGTCGTGTATAAACGAGGCGATAAAAATTCGAATTCGAATCGCGCGTACGAGCGAGTCGTGCGCGTCGCTTCGCCACTCAAAACCTCGAATGCTCACATTTCTGCGCCTTCGCAGTATCGCGTTTTGCAACAAGGCTACGTTCGATGGAACGCGTCGAAAACTATACCTTCGCGAAGGCTCGAAAGAATTGGTCTCGACAACTCCAACTTCCTTTTGCGTCAGTTGAAAAGAAACCTGAAAAGAGCGCAGTTTGCCCCGTTTTCGTTCGAAGAAGAAGAAGAAGAAGACAAAGAAGACAAAGAAGACAAAGACGAAGAAGACAAAGAAGGTTTGACTCCGTCCTTTTCTCATCGTAGGATTTGAAACGAAAATGAAAAAAATAAATTCTCCTACCAACCACAAAACCTCCCCAAAACCATATGCCTCCCCGCCGAATTATCCCCGGCGAAGGCGCAAAGTACCAAAACGTCGTCGCGTATAAAGCTGATTTGCACCTCAAAACCTCGGAAAGTTCCCAAAAATTGCTTCAGCAGTTGAAGAATCAAGCGCTGCAGCACATCTGTAAACGATGTCGAGAGAAGATTGAATGTAAGTGTTTTTTCGTTTCGTTTCGTTTTATGCAAGAAAAAAGTTTCCCTTCTCTCTCTTTCGCGACGCTCTGTTTCCCTCTACGACGAGAAAGACGACGACGACGAGAAAGACTGACCTCTCACCACCGCGCAGGGAAATTCAAGTACGGGAAATACAAGCACAAAAAAAGCGCGAGTGTACAGAAATGTCAAAACTGTGTTAAAGCGACGGTGAAATTGCGGTATCGGAAGTTGTGTCCTCCGTGTGCGCAGGAGACGGGGAGATGTCCGCAGTGCTCAAAGAGTCAGAAAGAGCAAGAGTTGGAGGATCGGATGAAGAGAAATAGTAGTGGAGAGGAGAACGAAGAAGAAGACACGACGGATGATGAAGCTTACATTGAAGAGGGGATAGTGATAACGCGAAGATGACCAGGATTTTGTCAACCGCTAGATTAGTTTAGTTTAGACGTGATTATACACTCATGAACCTAGCGGACAATAAAACGCGGATAAGTAATTTCTTCGTTATATATATATATTCCCTTTAACTATAATTCATACGTATACGTAACGGGGTTTGGGGTGGATGACCCTCCTCTATTTGCAGTTTCTTTCAGGACTTCCACGCCATCTCGAAGGATTCTCCAGCCAGGCCCGTATAAAGGTCGAGGAATCGTTATCCTTATAGTAGTGATATCTGTTGGAGCGCGGATGACAAATGGCACCGTTCCAACTTCAGCTGGATTGTCATACGCGATTCCAGTATCCGTTCCGTCGAGTAACGTTGACAAAGCTTTTGGGGGGTTTCCTCGGTCCGGAACAATCCCAGAAACAACGAATGGATTCACTTGCGCCCCAACAAACTCCACTTCGCTGATGTGGAGGCCGATTGTCGAACTCGCCTTGACAGAAACCTCAAAGGTGTAGTCCGACATAGCAATGTTTTTTGTTGTAAGAGCCGTGTTTCTAACCCAAATCGTGTATTTATACTGACGCCCTGGCGTGGTATCTGCGTTGCCGCCCAAACTAGTGCCCCAATCTGCGCCCATGACTTTCGTTGCTGTGCACGACGTAGTCGTCACACTGTCAGGATAATAGACGTTAGCATCGTAAGTCCAAGTAGAAGATTCAACACCCGGGAAAACATTCGTTTTACTCTGGTAAATATAGTCCCCACCAATGCCAATCATTTTGTCATCGTTTGTGCACGATAAGGAAGTCCTCCCGTAAGCACATTGTTCGGAGGTCATAAATCGGAGATGATTGTTGCCATAATGATAATTTATGTACAATTCACCTGCTTGAGAAGTAATTGTGTCATACATCACATTCGATGCGCCAAACCTGGATGTGTATTGAAACGTGTGCCCCTGACCAGTATAACAATCCGCAGAGGTTGCTCGCGTATAATCAAGGAGCGATTTCGTTGGATCTCGAAACGACCAAATCGTGTAGGCCTCGAAGGAACCGTCTGATTGATAGCCATTTACAATCATAATTTCCGTCGCGTTAAGTTGCGCGGCGTGGCCGTTTATGTAATCGTGATCGATAACTGATGCACTCATGCTGTGACTCGAAGAGTCTTGTGTCCAATAACTAGAACCAAAACCCATTGAATGACCATCATTGGGGTCAACCGTGTACACCAAATGCCACCCTCCATTTTCTATCTCTGCATTACAATACATGGAAAGCGAAGCGCCTGATTCCCCACGTTCTGTTCGTGGACCATTACTCGTAGCAGATGCACATATGTGATCAGTAAAATCACTATGATGAAGCGCCCGAACGACGAAACATGCGCTGTCGTGGTCGGTACGATTTTGTTCACCTGAACCAATTAACTCGTTTGCGTCTCCACCATTGCCCGAATTGGGACACGAGCCAGATATTTCAGTGCAAAACAATTGCCAATTCACCCCGGTCTGCGGGTGATACCAAAAGCCCTTACACGTTTGATCAGAGAGACACGCATCTCTGGCATCCGCGTATCCTACGTTTGATAGCGACCCCCATGCTGGGTACTTTCCGTTGTGATCGCGGCAAACGCCTTGACCGACGTCGGCGATCCTCGAATGCGATGGCGAGTGTATGATATCATAGGAACTATATGTACTAGAGGAAACCCAATTATCGCTGCACTCAGCCTCACTATAGGAACTGCAATAGCAACGCGCAGTACTTTCCTGAATCAGAAACGCCGGCTTACCAATTTCTACGCAGGTCCGCGCACACTCTTCTTTCAAGTCGGTCCACGAGAGAACCCATTGCGGATAAGCATGCGAGTTACCGTACACGTAAATATCCATGTTGTCGTCGTAGTCACCACAGTAGCCGGACCTTTTACCACCATGCAAAAACGAA
>ERZ651776.3722-NODE-3722-length-14802-cov-4.860306_pt1 | contig 14802 bp, 10 predicted proteins | sample MGYA00514761_ERZ651776 | MGnify/ENA metagenome assembly ERZ651776 | reverse complement strand
CCCCCCCCTCACTCGCTGTCAGTTAGTCGCTGCCACAGTCGGTTGTCACGATTCCTCCTCGTCTTCTTCTCCCTCCTTTGTTTCCTCCATTGTGGAGAATCGCCTCTGCAACAACTTCATGTCATCCTTATTAACGACATCGATCTTGCTCACACGCTTGAAGTAAACACTATTTCGTACCTTAGAGACAGCTTTTTGAGAAGTGGTGTGCAGCTCCCGCACAAAATTCATTGCATCAGGGTTACGCTTCACCCAAGCTTTGTATTCTTCCAATTCGATGACTCCATCGCCGTTGACATCTGCTTGATCGAAGAGGGCATTTGTGAGTTGTTTCACTTCCTCCGGATTCTTCTTAAATCGGGCGTAGCTGTCTCTGTCCATAAGTTTATAGATCTCCGCGTGCGCCTCGTCAAATATTGTCTTTGGTACAAGCAGCTTGTTATCCTCGGCTTCTTTAAACGCTTCCAAGATAATCTCAACTTGCGTGGCGGGGATATTGACCTCCAGTTCGCAGCCTGGTCTGATATGTTTCTCTATGATGGCGCGTGTCTCATCGATGGAAGGTAGCTCAATTTGTTTCCATTGCTCTACAGCGGAATAAAAAGTTGCGTTTTCCTCAGTAAATTCCTTGGCCATGTGCTTCTCAAAGACCTTGCCGGCAGCGTCATTTTTCATCAAGAACTCCACGTGCGTCATTTTACTCTGAATAGTAGCTTTCATAAGACTGCTGAACTCTTCTCTATCAAGCTCGCCGTTCCCGTCAGGGTCAAAAATTGTGAACATCAGCACTGCCTCAAGCTCAACGTTCTTTACAGGGATGGCCATGAGACTCATAGTAAGGACAAAGTCTTTGGGATCGACATCCCCACTACCAAAATCAAAGAGGGAAAACACATGCTCAAAGGTTTGTTTGTCAATCAGGGGGAACAATTTGACTAGTTCATCGTGGGTAAATATCCCTTTGTTTTCAACTGACGCTTCTTCCATGCCTTTGAAAGCCTACAAGCAAGAGGAAAGGGAGGGAGGTGAAGTGGAGAGGGAGTGAGAAAAACTGAACCAATCGTTGCCTAGATCGATCGATGCTTACAGTCCACATTACTTACGTTTGCAAACATTTTGGTAACCGCTTCTGGTATCTCTGCCTGCGTGGCCAACTCATCGAACACCTTTTGCTTTGCACTCTGTGCCCTCTTGATCTTTACCGATCTACTATCTTCAGCAATTGGGGCTTTCTCTCCGTATTTGCTGTCAACGGTTGCACTATTGCATGCTCCCATGTTTCGCAACCGGCGGGGGGGAGATGATAAGGTTGCGTTGGATTAATGATATGGAACAAAATAGAGTGAAGGAGAAGGATCCCTCTAACAGCGCAGCAGCCTAACAAATCAGTATCAGTTCGTAATCAGCGACAACTGCACGCCTCCACTGAAATAACAGCCTAGCAGTGCTCCTTGTCGCCAGTAATATTTGAAAAACTCACTAAAAAGGGATAGAATAGGTTACAGAAATTATGGAGAAATGTAAGTTGCTGGAAAAGGTTCTTTTTGTCCGAACTTTGGCAGCTTGACTTGGCAGATAGATCTCATATTTTTGGTGTCTCCTTAAAAAAGTTCTAGGTTTTTTAATTGATATGAGCAACGTCGTTGAGCAGACAAGTGGTGCAATTCCAGTCGTTGGTAGGCCCCAAGTTTGTGGAAGCAAGAAAAACAAACCAACGTAAGTGATTACCACACTTTCCTTTTTCCTTGTATCATGAATAGGCACCACCACCATTCACTCACTCACCCTCCCAACGAAGCAAAATTATTGAGCGACCTCCTCATAATATACCCCCCAGCAAATGGCATCTGCCGCAGAATAATGACTTGGAAGCCATGGCAGCGAAAGGCCCTCTGACCAAAGCTCAGCTTGAGTCTTTCTTCCGTGATGGCTATTTGTTCATTGAAGAGTTCTACGCCAAAGATGACCTAGAAATGTGCAAGGAAGATGTCACAGGGATGATAGACAAACTTGCAAAACGACTGTATAAGGCCGGAAAGATCAAGGACCTCTATGACGATCTCGACTGGACCCAGCGCTTGTTGAAGATGCGCGCTGATTTTTCGGATGCACCCATTGTTTTGATCAAGGGAGGTATTCTACCGGTTTCTATGCAGAAAATGTTTAGTGAACAGAGGATACTTGATATCGCGGAGCAGCTAGGAATCGGTCCCGAGATATCGCTCAATCCTGCGTGGAATTTGAGGGGTAAAATGCCCGCCCATGAAGAGACGGTAGTTCCGTGGCATCAAGACAATAGTTATTGGGAGCCTCGCGTCTGGGATGAGAAGGTCTTAACTGTTTGGTGCGCACTTGTGGATGCCTTCCCCGAGAACGGGTGCATGCAGATGGTCAAAGGGGGGCACATCTCTGGTAAGACCGCTGATCACACAATTGGAAGCACAACATCGACGTGGTACACTGAGCTTACCGAAGAAACTGTCGCCAAGCAGCTCTTCGATAAAGAGAATTTGGCTGATGATGACAAAGTTACTATTCCTGCCAAAGCGGGGAGCATTTTGATTTTTCCTGGTATTACACCTCACCGGTCATTGAACAGCTCAAGTGACAAAATCAGGTGGAGCTTCGACTTCCGGATTCATAACAAGTCCGCAAAACGACCGGGTAAGACGCCTGATGACTGGTTTTACGGATTGAAAGACAGCTTGGTAATAAGAGATCCTAGTGACCCCAATTTTACTCCAGACTGGAACAGCTGGGCTACGATCGATAGAACAGATGTTCAGGATGCGGTAATCGGGGGAGAGAAGCTCCAGGAAACTTTTGACCCGGTCATCACAGGCCCTTGGATGGACCTTTGGGACATTGAAGCAGATGTGCGCAAGAATAAAGAAGGCACCGGATCAAGACCAAACATGCATACAGCGCGTTACCTCGAGTCAGATGAAAGCACTAGGGATGTTCAGAAATACATTGACGATGGGAACTGGTAAAATTGGTTTAAGAATTAGATTTTGCTTGATTTCTGCATGACAATGACTTAAATTCGCTCGTGGGTTCGTGGGTTAAGGCGTTAACGCAATCAGCAATCAAATCGCAATCAAAATTGGTTTAAGAATTAGATTTGCTTGATTTCTGCATGACAATGACTTAAATTCGTTCGTGGGTTCGTGGGTTAAGGCGTTAACGCAATCAGGGGCAGCAATCAAGGATTGAGCCACTTTCCGTCGGGCAACAATCGCCTTCAAGGTCTTGCAGTGCGCAAGAGCTATAATTAATACAGGCAGCGTCAGTCTCAGTGTCTGCGTCATTGTCTGCGTCATTGTCTGCGTCATTGTCTGCGTCATTGTCTGCGTCATTGTCTGTGTCTGTGTCTGTGTCGATAAGACTCGCGGAGTCCGTCTTTTTGCGCCGCCTCGAAGCGCAAAACGCCAGCATGTTGCTGCGGCTATTTCCTGAATCGTATGCCTCAGCGGGGATACTAAGGATCTCAACTTCGTCGCACTGTAGCCCAAGCAGAATTGATTGCCACTGGTACTCCACACCAGCAACTCCCCCTAGATACTCCACCATTTCCCACAAATTTTCAGCAAAATGGATTCCAAGCACAGTCGATGTGATCGGAGTAATCGGAATCATATTGATTCCGACAACATAGAGAGGGTCATCGCCAAACCAAGTAGTAGCTGTAACATCGGCTGCGCCCACGTTGCCGGCCATTTTGTTCGTTTGGAATGAGCGATCATATACACGCTCGTCGTCACCGCTCAAATGCCAGTACTTTTGAACCGATCTAAGCTCAAGGGATAACAAAAGACGACCAAAGGCGTAATAATTTTCGTCATTCGTGGCAGATCCATACAGCGCACATGCGTAGTATGCGTTTATAGCCTCGGTGGAGCTCTCTTGACTCTTCCCGTTGGCATTGGGAAACAACCCAGAGGCCCACGAATGCCCTTCGTACCAGTCCTTCATTCGAGCCAGGGGAAAGTTGGCGTCCTCGTGGTTGAAGTTGCATACGTCGTTCACCAAGTCGACGACACCTGCTATGGGAGGTAGTGACGGAGAAGATGGTGGCCATAGTTTTACCAAGACTGCTGCCGCGTGAATGATGTACCCATAATGAAAGTGGTGATCGTTTCCCCGGCCATTGCCAAAATCTGCATTTTTGTCGGCCAATCCTGCGCTCGACACGACCATATTTAACGAAGAATCGTACACGAGAAGAGCCAGAGCTTTCGCCAACCCAGATCTGAGAGCATCAAGAGCGGTAACAAGGTCATCGTTGTTGTTGTTTTCGCCGGTGCGGGAAGCGGCGATAAGAGCGAGGGAAGCAAGACGCCCGAGTTGCTTCCCTAATCCATAAATATCGTCTGCGTCCAGGATCTTGGCGATCGATATATCGTCTGAAAGAGTTCGGGAAATCTTATCACGTTCACTGTCGAGATCGAGGTAGTGAAAGTGTACAGAAGGAAGTTGTTCATGAAGCACCCATTTCTTCCCGACGAATGCAGTCATCTTCCCCTTAATAACGGTAAATGTGTTGTCCATAGCTTCGACGTGCATGCTTGCATCGATTAAGTCAGCGTGGTGAGGAAGGCCTAGCATCAGCAGGTCGTCCTCGAGCTCTCTTTGAAGGAGATCAATTGTGTTGAAGGTAAAAATTATTGTTGCAAAGGACACATCGGGTGAGAATTCGACAACCACATCGCCCCCGGTGGACATCACAGGGGCGTGCTTGAGGAGAGTTTTTTCGGCAATACCATCTTCATCCGAAGGGGGAATGTAGCTGGCACGTACAACCCCCTCCCACCGCCCCTTCCCCGCCTTTGTTCTCACAATTTTGTCGTCTTTGTCATCCATTTCCAGAAAGAGTTCTTCGTTGCCATAACCTATAACGAACCATCGCTGCCCCTCCGCCTGAGTAATGATATAGCAGCTGCTCCCACATGATTCCAATTTCGCGAATTTTGTGAGTGCTGCGATTTCAAAATTGCCACCTTGGCCGCCCTCACCTCCACTTATGACGATTGAAACAAAGGGCGAACCCTTGACTAGAGTAGCCGCCATGAATGAGTTGATGTGCACAGAAACACCCAGCAATGTAAAGTCGGACACGTGACGTTCTTCCAAAGTCTCTCGCGTTTTGAATGTGAGATCGGGCATGAACAAGTCCGAAATCATGGTCTTGGTCTCCATTCGTCGAGCAGCACTGTAGCTGATAGACAGTTGATCCTGTCCCCACTTGAAACTGTACGGAGATGCTACAATCTGATCATCGCAATCTTCAAGAAGAAGGTTAGTAAACCAGGCTCCGCTTGGGATGGGTTTTTCTGATATTGACGTTTGTCTGAGAAATGATGTTGTGTCGTTTCGCACCACGCGAGGGAGCGAAGGGAGAGCAAGGGGCTTTCTGAAATCAATTCCGGAGGAAGGGAATTCGTTTATTCTTTGTCGTGTGAATGCAACAGTAGTCATCAATGTCAAAAGAAAGATGAAGAATATTCCTGAGGTGAGTTTTATATACCTCCGAGACGTCAACACCCTACCAAATGTGTCGCCCCATAAGAAGTCGCTCCCTGGTAGTTCCTCCTCGTCATTTTGCGGGGCGTAGGATGCTGTGGGAGTCTTTAAAGGTGTCATCTCTGTCGGTGTGGCTGTCGGGGGCAACGAACCCCGTGGGGCTGTCGGGGGCAACGAACCCCGTGGGGCTGTCGGGGGCAACGAACCCCCGGTCTTCGGAGGGGGGGGCGGCGATGTTAACCACCCTCCGAAGGCTGGTGGTGTGGATGTCATTGCACTGAAACAGCCTCCACACAGCGGATTTGAAAATGGTTGAGTCCTACTGTCCTTTAAACGTGAAAATAAATTAAATGTCTCAAGATTAACTTTTAACTTTTAGAACATCGAAAATCTTCGTTTCTGACTTATACATTGTATTAAGGGGCCCTCGACGCCCAATTAACTCTCAATTCACGCGAGCCCGTCTATAACTCCTCCTCCAAAACTGGATTTGCTCATATTTTCAGCTCCCTGGCTCCCCTGCTCACACAACAATGCGAGAAAAAATGTTATCCTCCTCCTCCTCCACAGAAACCAACAGTACGTCTGCTCTGAATTCTTTGGACCAGTCTGTAAATCTGCAGTCGCTGTCGGCATTACACGGAGGGGGGGGGGTATTTGTCCCTGGGGGGGGGGGGGTCGTTGCTGCCCCGATCAACGACTTCAGCTGGTCGGATGGGGACACAAAAGTGCAAATTTACATTGATCTTCCTGGAATTAATAACGCCGGATCAACAATGACGCCAACAAAGATAACTCTCGACTACACGCCAACGTCTTTCTGTCTGATTGTACATAATTTCAATGATGGGTTGCTGAGAACAAATTTACGTCTGCTCAAGAATGTAAGTGCGGCCGAGCAATCAAACCATTAAGCAGAAACCAACAATTGAAAAATCGGCTCAGCCCTTTCCCCATCATTGCACATCATTGCACGCATATTCTACAGGATTTGTACGCAGAAGTCATAGGGGCGATATTCAAAACGTCGACGAAGAAGGAACGTATAACGGTCGTTCTCTACAAGAAGGGTACTTCGGCATGGCCATCACTGACCAGCGAGCCTCCTAACTTTGCTTGAAATTGAATCGTTTGAGCTCTGATTTGTTTTCAAAATGTAATCTTGTAACCCAATAATTTTAAGGAGAAAAATAAATCAAAAACCTTACCAACCAACCTAACTAATAACATGCCGGTACGACGAACATTCCCATCAGGATGAACAAAGGAAAGCCGATCTGTACCAAAAGGGCCATTACTTCGATCAATCCGTCGAAAAACCTAAATACGGCCGCCTTGTAACTTTGACTCCTGATATTCCGCAACACATCCTTGATCCAAGCTGCACCTCCTAGAGTAATGAGCAAGTCCATCATAAATGACATGAAGGGATCAGCCCCTGCAATAACGTCGTGGTTTCTAAAAGGTTTTTCCTCCGTTGAGATAATTTGGTCTGTCTTTCCCTTGTCGAACGTGCTCTTCATATCAGGTACGGGCGGGAGAAATAGCAACTTGTCCCAGGAACTCCAAGTCCTGTAACCCTCGAAATTGTAAAACACGGAGCCCTTCTCAATCTGAAAGACTTTATTCTTTATAGCGCTCAAAAGCCCGAATTGCGAGGGCATCTTGACGTACTCTTTGATCGCGGTCCAGTTTTTTTTCTTCAATGCGGCTGACCCCAGCCGTTTCTCGATTGCTTCAAAAGGAGAAAGTAAGTCGAGGTTCTCCTCATCTTCTCTTGCTTTCTTCTCATTCAGCAGGCAAGACTCGTTGTTGTCTACAGCCTCGCGCAACGCCTCAAGCGTGATTCCGTATTCTTCGCAAAACAAGTTTTGGTCGGCCAATATCTTGAGTCGCAAATTCGCTTGGAGAACCAAGTTTACGCTACCTGCCTTGAGCCAGCGCTTTTCTGGGTCCCACCATTCACTCGCAACAAATGCTTCGTCAAGCTGGTGAACAAATTCTATTGCAAGTGAATTCAATATCACGTCCAGTATCTCGTTGGTCGCAAAGATCATGTACAAATTGGCTCCGTAGAGAAGGCATTCGAAGGCAGTGTTCATGTAGAGGTCAACCTTGAAACCTACCATCTGCAGTAAATTATCGTCTCCGTGGAGAAATATCTGCTTCCGAAGAGACATGAGTCGAGAGTAAACTGTGTCGGCAGTTCCTGCAGTTTTCCAGAATGAGATCATGGTATCTGGCGTCACCTTGAACAAGTAATAAACAAGCACGCAAAATATCATGATTTTTCCCCTCAAAGTGCCGAAGTCACCCTTAGCATCTTCGTCATTGGCGATCTCTGGAGTCAACCTGCAGGCCCAGTTATTGCCCCGTGCATTCTGGTCGATCTGGGCTTTCAAAAGCAGCACAGGTATTACGATCTGCATACCTAGGCACATCAGGGGCGTCAAAATCCCGCTTCCTAAGATTCCCAGGTAGGTGAAACAGGAGTACTCCTCCCCTTCAAAATCCCATTTCTCTGTCATCTCATCAATGAGCTGAAATGGTTTCAATATGTGGTCCACTAGCTCCTCCTGGACGATTCCACCCTCGCTCGCTTCGTCGTAGACTTTTTTGAGGTCCTTATTACGATCATCTTCAATCCAACTGTCAAATAGATTTCGCGCAAATTCCTGGGCTTTCACCTCCTCGAAGTCTTTGGGATGATCCTTTTGAAATCTCACATACCTTTCGTACTTGAGGAGTGCATGCTGCTGAAAAAGCCACGGCCTGTGTCCGAAAATTGCCCTTAGCCCCTCCTCGGGGCTCCTAATCTGCTCAACTTCCAACATTCTCTGCTTCCCAGCGTTATAGAAAAAATTCCAATCCGGTTCTTTCCCTGCATTTGAAGGATCATTCCAATCCCAGTCATCAGGAGCCTGCTTAACGATTCGCTTGACACAAGCACACCTCCACAACATGTCTGGTCCGCAGATTTCCACCCAGTCTCCGGCGGAATAATCTGATCCCTTGTTGGCACCTTCCTCGGCTTGGCTAATACAAGTCTCTATAGCAGCTGTGAGAGTTAGCGAACTCTTTTTTGGGAACTCGTCATCAATCATCTGCCGTATCATGGCGTCGCTGATCTCTTTGACCTCAACGCTATCTTTCTTCTTCTTCTCGTTGTTAATGATTATCCCCGCTCCAGCCACCCCGCCGACTAAATCATCGATCCCAATGCCTTCAAACTTCTTCACCTCTTCTTCACTTGCTCTCACCGGCGAATCACTCTGATGAATTTGGGCAGTATTGCTATTGCTGTTTTTGTTGAATTGCCTGCAAGATAAAATGTACGTTAGTTAGGGTGTGAGTTTCAATCTGTTGAGGTTAGTTGATGTTGATCGCTAATTACCGTTTATTTTATGGTTCCGCTTAAGGGGCCCACCACTATTGATGTGTTTGCTAACTTACTTGACAAGATTCATGGTTCTTTTCACTTCTGGCAGAAGGCAGAAGGAAGAAGATATTCCCTCTAGCAGGCCGGTTTAATTTCAAACTAGAAATACAAAATACTTGTTAAAATCCTGTGTTAAAATCAAATTGAAACGAGGTCTGCCGGGTCTGCCGTCTGCCGTCTGCCGGGGGCCGGGGGGGGTCTAACAAAAAAAAAACAAGTGTAAAACAATCTATGCAATTCCTAGCCCTACCGAAAAAACTATGTGCCTCCTCATCTCCCTCATCTTTTTCCTCCCTGTCATTATGTCAACAGCATCTCGGATTGATCTGAACTCGCCTTTTTCGAAGTGGGAACTTTCATTTTCCGGGGAGATCCAATTTCAGTATTCTTCCAGCTGCGAGGCTAACATCCCGGGGGATGTGATTACAGACCTGATGACGTGTTCCATCCTTCCGGGCGAACCCTATTTTGACAATAACTTCTTCCAAGCGGCTCAATTTGTCTCGAAGGGGAAGTTCACGTATCTGACCAAGTTTCAAACCCCATCTCGATCGATCTCAACCTCACTATTCTTTGATTCCATTAAAATGGGAGCCTCGATCCGTTTGAACGGCCAGGAGCTCGGAGAGGTAACTGATCAGTTTCTTCGACACAATTTCACCTTACCGCCTACATTGATGAAATTGTCGGGGGAACATAATGTTTTGGAGGTTTTGTTTGATAATGACAATGAATTGACTACTGACGGTCGATTCATGGCGTGTACAGGGGGTTGGGATTGGGCTCCTTACACATACACCCTTGACTTAGACGGCCATAATAAATTCTCATTCGGGATTATTGACGATGTTTATTTAATGACAATAGATGAGGGCGACAGCAGTAGTAATTACATTGTTTCTTCCGTGATTCCGTCTATAACGTACCTTGGTGCTTACCCAACAGAGCCGCTTCTTGACGGTGCTGAAGGTGACTTTCTTATCGTAGTTCGCACATTTGTAACGAACCTATCTCCCAGTGAGATTACTGGCAAAAACGTCGACTTCAAAATGACTGCATTCGTGAGCGGTGTTATGGATGAGCCCGTCGAGACCACGGTCTCCATAGATCCCTCATCTGCTGAGTCCGAAGTGACTCTTTCATTCACTGTCGATGGCTCGTCTGTAGACTTGTGGTGGCCTAACAATCTAGGCGCGCAGACTTTATACGACTTGAAAATTACATTGGATAATATCTATGACGAAACGATTAGAATAGGCTTCAAACACCTGGCTTTGGTTACATTTGATGATACTAACCCTAACATTCTGTCAAATGCGACCGTCAGCGAGGGTTCCTTAAATTTTGGCTATTTCTTTCGCATCAATGGCGCCATTTTGCTCGCCTCGGGTGCCAATATGGTGCCACTCTCCCAGCGCGAGGCGACTGTTACTCCTAAGGCCGAGGTTGCCCATATTGCAAACGCCGCAGCGGCCAATATGAACATGCTGCGAATCTGGGGGGGGGGGACGATGATGAGCCGGGAATTTTACGATGCTGCCGACGAGCACGGCATTTTGATCTTCCATGATATCTTATACGCTCAAGGAGGTCATGACCCCAGGGACAATGCTATTCAACGAGACGAGATTATCCAGCTTGTGCGTACCATCGCACCCCACGTGAGCATATGTGCTATCGATGGGTGCAACGAATGCGCAGTGCAAACAGGAAGTGACACTGACATCTATGCCACATTTGTTATGCGCGTCGTAGGGGAGGCCCTCGGGGAAAGTTCTGCAATCCCCATTATGCCATCTTGTCCAAGTAAAGGCTGGGATACGGGCGTTCACACACTGAATGGGACTTTTAATGGCAATGATCTTACTGCTGGGCTGCTTGAGCGTCCAAATTCCATAGAAGTTCACGGTCCTTATACTCATGGGAGCAGTCGTACCAATCCCGCCACCAACGGACAGATTTATGAGAACGATGAAGCCCACAATAAGACACATTTCTATGACCCTCAGGTTCCTGTTATCTTCGACGAGTATGGCAGCGACGCTTATGGTCCCAGTAGCTTCAACTATTTTGCCAGTGAATTCGGCGCAAGCGTGTTCAGCTCATTTGAAAGTTTGTCCGTGACTTTGAGCGAAGAGCACTGGAGCGTTCACGGTGGATCTTCCCCTGGAACCTGCACCACAGAGGACGGGTTCCAGAACAATTGCACTGGAGGAAATGTGATGTCCCAACGAAACTACCCCTGTGATAACAACATGGAGATATTTTTTGGGTCAACTACAGCTTCGCAAGAAGAGGTCGGTGAGGCTGCTTTCAAAAAACAGCTGTATCAGTGTATGACTGGCGTCGCTTTGCATCTCAAGTCGGTCATTGAATACCAAAGGAGCAAGAACATATTCGGAAATCTCCTTTGGCAATTCAATGAGAACTGGCCCACGGGTGGATGGGGGGTTGTTGAGTATGGGTTGGATAATTTACCAGGGCAAGTACTAGGAGGAAGGTGGAAGATTCTCGCGCACATGCTGCATACGTCACTGTTCCAGACGACGATGGCAAGCTGTGGGGCAGAGGGGAAGTGCTTTGTCAAACACAACGGCATGAGAGATATAGACGAGGTGAAGGTCGAAGTGGTGAAGTACAATGTGGTCAGCGGTGAGAGTGAAAATCTTACGAGCCATGTATTTTCTCTGAAGGGCAACGTGGGAGACATCAAATGGTTCAAAATCGATGATGACAAGTGGAATGCAGTTGTTCCTACGGAGGAGATCCTACGGGTTTCAATAGAGGGGGGAAATTATATGCCCGACCGTACCGATAAATTCGAAAATGTTATCCTATTAACCACCCCAGTTGAAATGAACCTACCTGAGGTCAAATTATCGACGTCGTTTGTCGATGACAAAACAGTGTTGGTGAAGAACCAAGGCGGCGGCGGCGCCGTCTATGTCATGCTCACCACGCTAGCCCAAGGAAGGTTTGTGAAAAATGGCTTCCTACTGGAGGAGGGAGCTGAAATCGAGATTGAATTTGTACCTATAGTGGATGATGTTCAAATCGATGTGGAACTTTTGCAGCAATCCACGAGAGTGGAATGTGCTAATGACCACATTGAAAAGTAATACCTTCCTCAAAAAAATAAATGCTCCCTAAGCATCGATTTTCGTTCCCCCCCTTTGTTATTTTTTTATGCAATACAAAAACACTTTTTACAGCCTTAGGGCAACGTTTCTATTGTTGTTACTTTTAAACCTACAACTCGCACGTACAAAAGGTTGAGGAAAATACCACAACATCATCTTCATTCGCTTCCTTCCTTCTTCTTGATTTCCTCCTTGTCTTTCTCATATTGAGCGAAAATCTCATTGGCCCTGTAAATCTTGCTCTGCAGGTAGTAGCTCCCCCCTTTCCCTGGATCATTGGCATCGAAATACTTTTTGAATTGCTTCTCAGCTTGTTGCACTGTAGCATTTTCCTCTAAATTCAATATTGCAAGCGCCTCGCTCCTGCTCATTAGACGTTTTTTTGTGGCCTCCTTTGCTGCTGCTGCAGCAGCACCGCCCCCAGCCTTGGCATTCGCCACAGCCTGCTGGTACGCAACCATGAAGGCTCGGGAGAAAACAGCAACGCCAACAGAAAGAGCCTGCGCCATAAAGCGCACAAATGGGCCGCTCATGTCCAAGTATTTGCCACTCAATTAAAGCACAAACACGACACCACCAACCAGGGAATCAGCTACAAGAATTGACTATTCGGGAGGAATTTGGTTCTATCCGTCGGAGATCTCAAATTTACTTCGTGTGAGTGGCGAAAAGCCGACACAATGGGGATTAATTTGGAGTAAGGGTTGAGAAGAAATAAGAGGGGGGGGGGTGAGCGTGTGAGAGAAAAAATTGCCTTAACACCCAAGACTTAGAGAAAAAATTTATGAAAATTTCAAATCCGCATCCGTAAGCACTTCAATTCGATTGTTGTGAATAAAATCGACAAAAAATATCCCTGTGAGCATAAAACCCTAACGTGTCAGCAAATTCCTAATAACCCTAAGATTACCTTGAGAATCGATTGTTTCCAAAGTCGATCAGAATCGAATGGAAGCCGCTCCGCAATTATCGATAAATGAGCAGCTCGAAAGGACCCACGGCTGCTCTAAGTTGTTATCAGGTGCGATCTAGCCCACTGAGTCGGAGGTCGGAGGGAGAACTCGCCATACGCCATCCAACTGACCCCCTCCCTCGCATTTCTTTTCCCTCTCTTAGAGCGCTGTCGTTGCCTGAACAGGTCAGCGAATACCCCACAGCAGCTGAAGGGCCATGGTCAATTCTTGCTTCACCTTCCACTGGTTTCCCTTCGTGGGGGGAACAGCAACCCGACCTTCGCAGTAGCTTCCAAATTATCCAACAGCCTGAAAGTTCCCCTTATCACTGTCTTTGTCGCGAGCTGTCCGGAGGATGAGAGCGACATCTTCATTACCCCCAGAAGGCTCGCGTTCATGTGCGAGGCAATGTCAGGTGCTTCGGCAGGGCTGGAGGAGATGGGAGTGTCGAGGACCTTCTTCCTCCTCAAAGGATTGAACACGACCCTTCCCCATAACGCTATCGTCGCCAGTTTGATCGAGCTCTGTTTTAAGGGCTCTGTCCCCTTCGTTGTCACCGACGAGACCTTCGTGGATCCGTACCTTTCCATAGTTGAGAGGCTGGAGAGGAACCTCAAGTGCCCGGTCGTTCGGGTCGACGGGAGCACGGTGGTCCCTCCGAGGCTGTTTCCGGATTGTGGGCGCATGAAGGCGTGGCAGTGGGAGAACAAGACAAGGGCGATGAGGGTCGAGCGGATCGAGGCCGCCATTAGGGGGGAGTTTGATGGTGTTCAGGTTGAGGCCCAGCTTGAGGCAAAGAATGAGGAATTCATGCCGAAGCTTTGGAAGTCGCCCAAAGCAGATGTGCTGGACGGTCTTGCATTTCGGGCATTGGGGGATGTGAAGGAGTGGGTGGTCACCAAGATGGGAGGTGCGGGGCCCATGCCCTGCCAGCAGACGTTTGGGAGCACTGGGGCGGCCATGAGGAGGTGGGAGAGGTTTGTGCACGGCAAGGGGTTGGAGAACTACGCTAAGAAGAGGAACGACGCGAGGTTCCCCCACAACGTCAGCAGGATGAGCTGCTATTTGAATGTGGGCGTGGTGCCAATCTTTCCTCTCGTTTCCTCTGTCCTCTCGGCGAAGTCTTCGAAGATGTCAGACGAGATTCTGAAGTGGAGGGAGGGCAGCTACCTGCACTGTATGTACAACCGCGAGTACAGGGGATCCGTAAACGTTCCAAACTGGGTGAAGGCGTCCTTTGTGAACAAAAGCTCAACAAGCGACAACGATGAATGCGAAGGCGAAGGCGAAGGCAAAGGCAAAGGCAAAGGCAAAGGCAAAGGCAAAGGCAACTTGGCGGAGCGATTGGAGAGCTGCTCTTCGGTTTGTGAGGTCTGGAACAGTATGCAATCGTACCTCAGTAACACTGGAGAGCTCCACAACAACGTGCGCATGACTTGGGGTCGTCAGGCAGTCACCTGGCTTCGCGCAGGTGGTTACTCGGTCACCGACGCTATGAGAATTCTCTGCAGGCTCAACGACCGGTATGCGCTAGACGGTTACGCGCCCCAGAGCTATGGTGGGGTGCTATGGTGCTTCGGGTGGGGTGATAAACCCGGGATTGATGGAGGGCTGAAGGAGAAGAGGAGCGGGGGCTACAAGATGGGGGCATTTGACTTCAAGGCTGCTGAAGGGAGGCTCGTGGGAGGGGCTGGGAAGGGGGGGGGGTTGGAGGGGTGGCTGGGAGGAGGGGGGGGGGGGGGGGGGG
>ERZ651776.3716-NODE-3716-length-14823-cov-9.222976_pt1 | contig 14823 bp, 14 predicted proteins | sample MGYA00514761_ERZ651776 | MGnify/ENA metagenome assembly ERZ651776 | reverse complement strand
TCCACCACAAAGTCCATCGATGTGTAATCATCATTTATTATAAGCACATCAAAACGATTAGGAATTTGTAGCTTTTGTTTTGATATTTTTGATATAACTTTAGTCATCCTAGGAGTGAGTTGATTTCTTTATCAAAATCATAACTGCAATAATTATGGCCAAAAGTGGAGGAATAAAAGAGCTCAAAAACGGACTAAATTCATAACTTAATGATAGCGCACCACTGATCCTAGAAATTAATTCGAATGTTAAGCCGATGGCAACTCCTAAAAAAATTTTTCTACCTAAGGTAACAGTCCTAGTAGATCCAAAAATAAATAGCATAGCTATCAAGATCATAGCCAAAAGTGATACGGGTTTACCAAGCCTTTTGTATAACTCTACTTCAAATACTCCAGATCTTAGTTTATTGTCTGTTAAAAATTGTATCTGCTTAACGATAGTCATAGTTGTCAAATCTTTGGGCTCTTTTTCAAGACTATCTATCAAATCTTGATCGAATGAAACTGTTTTATTATAATAATTACGCTCTTTTAAAGAAATATTGTCAATAAAATTTGAATCATCGATTGAAAAAATTTCACTATTATTCATATCTATTGAATTGCCATCAAATGAAGCACTTTTTGCCTTAATCACTCTTTCAATCTTATTTAATTTGTTAACTTCAATTACTGTAATTCCACTAAAGATTGCTCCATCAATATTTCTCTTTACATTTATAAAATTGCTACCATCTCTGATCCAAAAACCTCCTTGATTAATTGAGGCACTAGAAATTCCCATAGCCTTAGATCGGATATTTTCAGCAAAATTACTTGACATTGGAGCTATAAACTCTCCTATTAAAATGAAAAAAAGTATTTTTTTAGTCCTCTTTATCTTTTTAATAATTGGCTGCTCACCTGTTGAGCGTTCTGTTGGTTTTACTACATGGTCTGATGACGGTACTGAGTTAAAATTTCATCTTGGTACTGAGGCAAGTATATCCGTAGTTAAAAAATTTGATCAGTTGTTACTTCAAGAAAAAAATTATGCTGAATTAAATCAAATCTTCTCTGATACAGCTCAATTCACCTATCAAAATGGAGTTAGAAATAACTTAACTGAATTTATTAATATGAATATTCGAAGAGATTCATCTTTTGCAGCTAATAATGAAACTTTAAAATGGGAGCCACAGAATGCCTTTTCGGTAGACCTTGATCCTTCATCTGGAGGTGAACATGTCAATATGATGTATTTAGCAACTTACGAGAGCCCAGAAACTAAAAGTCAATTCTATGCTAATTTGTGGCTATATGTTCTGAACGGCAAAATTGTTAGAGTAAATCAATATAATCAATCAATCGAAAATTGATAAAGTAATATCCCCCCATCCCAAGTGGAGGGTTTTTCTTTCACACCAATGGATACAATCCAAATCCCTTCTAATCAATTGATATCATTGCCTTAAGATAAGATTCCTGTGTGGTGGTTTTAGGGGGGTGTTGTTTGGGGAAAGTTTGTAGTGTGATGGGGATTAGTTTTTGTCCAAAAACGTGTAAAATGATCAAAAAACGCCAAAAATGACTCAAAAATGACTCAAAATGATGAAAAATTAGGTTTTTTTTAATTTACGTTATAGAGACATTATATAATCATAAAAATCTTCAGTAACACGAATCCAATATCCATTTTCTTCATGTAAACTTCCGTCCCCTCTTCCGTTTTTAGCGTGGTATTTTTCAAGATGACTTTTAAAGGCTTTTAAATCTGAAACTTCATATTCTTTTCCGTAATCATCTTTTATAGTTGTCATTTCCTTTTTTTATCTTTTATAAGTATTTTCCATCCTGCCGATATCTATTAAAATTATAGCTCCATATACTCCACAAATATTTATCACAATCTCTCTTAAGTCAACAATAACAATATTTAGAGTAAAATAGGAATTTCTAAAATGACACAGGACTGACACAAACTAAAATAATAGATAGTTCTTAATGGTTTTTATAAGAATATATTGGAAACTTTGAACAGTGGTTCTTGACACTGTTGGAATTTAAATCCCTAAAACTTCTCTATCAATTCCATCCCAATCACAGGGGCATGGGTTTTAGAAAACGGTTTTTCAATTGAAACATGGGGATGGGATTTGATATGTAATCCATTCTATATACCTTAGGAGTAAAAATTGGGTTTTATGGAAAAAAATGTATTTGGCGAACCTCTGGAAATTTGTTGTACAAGCCCTATGACAGGTTACTTCAGAGATGGCTTATGTAGAACAGTATCACAAGACACAGGTACTCATACTGTATGTGCAGTTATGACGGATGAATTTCTAAAGTTTTCTGCTTCGATGGGTAATGACTTAATTACTCCAATGCCTTACTATCAGTTTCCTGGACTTAAAGCTGGTGATAAATGGTGCTTGTGTGTTAGTAGATGGATTCAGGCATATAAAGCATGTAAAGCCCCTATGCTTATACTTGAGGCTACACATGAGAAAACTCTTGATTACACTGTGCTTAATACTATTGTGAAATATGCATTTAAATATGAATAATAATTTTGCATGTCCTAATAAGGAAGATAATTCCTTTTACACCAATGGATACAATCCAAATGCTTTCAAATCTATGGATTTGATTTTTATAACTTAATATTTTTTTAAAAGTGGGTTTAATTAAAATTTCAAATACACTTAGGTTTTTATTGGATTTCTTAAGTGAGAATTAGTTAAAAGGGAGCGTTTATCATATTAAAACCTATTTGTAAACTATTTAATTATTACAATAAAATGTCAAAATCTATCAATTTATTCATTTAGATACTAATTTAGTATTATAAATATAAACTATGAAAACAATAAACACATTTTTATCTATTATCGTATTGTCGGTAATTTTATCATCATGTTCAAAAGATGAAGATATTATAACAATCCCACCAGCCGTTGTTATACCACCTCCAAGTTTCACTATACCGCCAGTAACAACACCTGAACCAAGTACTCCACCCTCCTATGATGGAGGAGATATTTCAATATCCAGCAGAGAAGATTTAGATTATTACAGAGAAATAAATGTACAAAATATTACTGGTAATTTCGAACTAAATCTTGATTGGACTTATGTAGATAATAGTACTTCAGACCCATCTGTTTTTACTAAAAACATCGAAACTGTAACTGGTGACGTAACAATTAACGTAAGCGTAAATGAAGAAGTTTCACTTGAAAACCTTGTTCGTGTTGATGGTGTTTACACCGTAACTGGAAATGATGTTTCTGATGAAAGTTTATTGTATGCAAAAACAATTGAACTTGATTATCCTGGAGATTATGAAATAAAAGCAGTCTATACTGATGAAGTTAGACTTAATCTAGGAGATGATCAAACATCCAAATCAGCTTCTAGTTCCAAAATTGGTTTAAGAAATGTTGATGTACATGCTTATCACACATCCTTATTAGCAGATACAGGTTTCACACCAGCAAATCTTCCTTCAATTAGAACTATTGCACCCCCGATGCCAGCAACAGCAATCTATCCTAGTTTTGTACAGACAGACCATACTGATTCTAAACAAATTGTAAGTAACAATATATCCAATATAACTTTTTCTGGACACATTGTCGCTGAAAAAATAGTTTCAACGTCATTAACTAATTTATCAATAAACAATTCTCATCATTCGTCACTTGAAGTAAATTGTTCATCTCTTACGACTTTTGAGATGCCTAATGTGACCGAGTTGAATTCTCTTTCGATAACTGCACCAAGCTTACAATCATTTGTTGCTACATCACTTATAAAAGTGATAACCAAGATAACCCTTTCAGGTGTTTTGAGTGTAGAATTTTCATCACTAACTACTGTTGATTCTTTTGAAGTGATATCAGGATCCAATATCAAATTACCTAAATTGGCAGCATTGCCAACTGGAACAATTTTTCCTACTAATCTAACAGTTGTATCAAGCGTAGCTGGTATTGCACAATCGGGAGCTTCAGCTGGATCTGGATCATCAGGATCTTCTAGTACTAGTGATTCTAGTACTCATAATTCTGGTGGGTCTACTACTCATGATTCAGGTGGTTCTTCTACTCATGATTCAGGTGGTTCTCATAACTCTGGAGGTTCTGGAGGGTGATAACCTATAGATTTTTATAATATAATTTAAAATCTATATCACTTTCATGATAAAATATTTAAGGGGCTTTACAGCCCCTTTTTTGATGCAGTAATAAGTCCTTTTCTAAGCATTCCTGGAAAATAATTTGTCATTTGTGATATAATATTATCTCCCTCATAATATAGTTCTGCAACTTGAGAATCGCTACGGTAGTTGTAGGGCATATAAAAATCGTCATATAATTTTACGCGAACAGGTCTTTTTCTGTTATACTTTTTTATTGGAATGGGTAAGCTGAAATCAAAACCCACCATTGTTCCAAATGTAGTTTTCTTGTAAAATAGCCCAATAAATCGTCGTTTGGAGAATCGTCTTACCTGAATACTATAGCCTAAATCTCCAAATATAAAAGACCCATACCTAAAAGTAGTATCCATATTGTATTTATGAATACGGTAGGTCAAATCACCAAAGTAGTCAATAACTAAATTTATGGAAGGCTCATAAAAAAGGATTAAATCCTTATTTAACCTCCCGAATCGTGTTATGCCTGTGTGTAGTTTAAATCTCAATTGATCTTTATATAAGAATTTTAAATAATTCATTGAGAGTCCAAAACGATTGATTGTGTAAAATCCATAATTAAGATTTAAAAATGCTGATTTATTTAGTTTAAAATCGTTTGACAACCTCAACATCCCTACCTGTGGTTCTAAATTCCCTAATTCATCAAATTTAGGCACATTGTAATAGCCTTCAAGATTTACTCCCTTTGATAGATCAGTACTCAAGAACGGCTGAAAATTCACACGTTGTCTGATTGGATTATCGAAGTTTCCTAGGGTATAATCAATTTTGAAGCGTAAACTTAAATCTGTCTTAAAGTAACTACTGTTGGTTACTGGATTTGAATCAACTTTAGCTTCTGTAAAATCGATTATGGATTTTGACAATAAACTTTCAAAATCAATTTCATTTTGTTTGTATCTCTTAAGGTCCTCTGTTTTGAAAACCATTTCTACTATCTCTATCCCTTTATTTAATATAACTACTTTAATATCACCGGCCTTATTGTTTGGTTCAATTAAGTCGATTACTTTGTATAGACCGTCAGCAGGAAACCGGTAAAGATTGTCTTCATAAAATAAAGTATAGGTATCTTTTTGGTATCTTTCTTGTAAATTTTCAAACCCAAAAGTTGCAAGTTTTTCGATGTTTTGAGCCAGCATTAGATTTGGAAACATTAAAAGTAGAATGATTTTACGTATCATTTGTTTTTTATTTAAAGTTGATAAATTTCAATTCTTTTCAGTGTATTTAATCTATTAATTGTAATATACATATAGTTAATACATTATATTAACCAACTATTAATCTTTAATAAGTATCAAGATTATTTCGCAATATACTGTAATACAGATAATTAACTATAAAAACAATAATAATTGCAATATTATTACTTATTAACTATATTAATAAAATTATAAAATAGATTTACATATGTCTTGGTATTTAGTTAAAACAAGTTTTAGAAAAGCACTTACAGCGAAACATTTTTTTGATGTTTTGGATGTTAAAAGTTATGTTCCTTGTACACAAATAAAAAACAAAGATAATACCTTTAAAAAGACACCTGTACTAACGGGATATGTATTTGTCTACTTTTTAAACAAAATTGATTTTGATATCATTAATCAAAATCCTTTTACTAAAGATGTAATAAGAAGAAATTCAGTTCCACTGGTAATTCCTGATGCACAGATGGAGTTAATGATTACTCACGTTGAATCATTATATAATAAGAATGATTTTAATGCGTATTCAAGGGGTGATATAATAACGATCAATCATGGATCATTGAAAGGAGTAAATGGTAAAGTGATTGAACTACGTAACAATAAAATTTATTTGCAAATTGATTCTCTTTCAGCCCAGGTTGAAATTCAATATAGCTAATAAATCATTTTTTTTAATTATTTTTATTTGACATAACGTCAACAGGCGAAGCCATGAACAAAATCTCATTTTTACTTTTCTTTTTTTCTTCTTTTATTCTTTTGAGTCAGCAGAACAATCAGCTCATGGAGTATTACAATCAGTTGAAATCTAAGGGCTTTTCAGATCAGCAAATTAAACAGTTAGCCACTGAAAACGGGTATGATGTTACTTCATTTTTCGGCTCTTCACCATCAGAAATTCAACCCAACCAAAAGCAGCAAATAAAATCGAATCAGCAAGCACTACAATCCAATTATTCAAATTTTTCAGAATCTATTAAAGACACACTTTCAACTTCCTTAGAATTTCCTGTGTATGGGAGTCAATATTTTAATAACCTTAATTATAATTTTTCACCACAAATAAACATAGCAACTCCTTCTAATTACCAGTTAGGTCCTGGTGATGGGATTATAATTTCTCTTTGGGGAGCTTCGGAAACAAGTTATCAAATTGAGCTTGATACTGCAGGAAAAATTGTTATTGATGGGGTGGGTCCAATTTTCCTTAATGGCTATACAATCACATCAGCTAAATTAAAAATCAAAAAAGCACTTTCAAAAATATACAGTGGACTACTGAGTAATCAAGAACAAGAGAAAGTCAATATCGACTTATCTTTAAGTTCTTCTAGAAGTGTTTTTGTAAATATTGTTGGCCAGGTTAATACTCCTGGGCTCTATACTTTAAATGGTATGTCTTCGCCCATACATGCCCTTTATGCTGCAGGCGGAATAGCCGACAATGGAAGTTACCGTGATATTGAAATCATCAGAAACAATAAAGTAGTTTCTAAAATAGACCTATATACTTATTTTTCAAGTGGAGTAGTACCCACTTTATTTTTGAGGGATCAAGATGTAATTCGTGTTCCATTCTACAAAAACAGGGTTACTTTACAAGGGGAGGTTAAATTTGAAGGATTTTTTGAATTAACCGATTCCGAATCGCTGTTAGATTTAATTAACTATAGCGGAGGAAAATCTCCAACGGCTCAAAAGGATAATTATTTGGTTTCTAGAATTGAAAATTCGCGCTATAAATCCCAAAGTGTGAGTGATGAAAAATTTTCTTTAATCTCCGGTGATAAAGTGTTTGTTTATACAATCTCAGACCAACAAGACCAAAGGGTGAGCATCCAAGGAGAAGTCATAATCCCTGGGTTTTACAGTCTTCAGGGGGTAAGCACCATTCAGGATCTAATTGATTTATCCAATGGGTACACAAAGGATGCTTATTTAGACTATGCTAGTTTGTTTAGACGGCCAAATGATAAGGTAACCCAGATGCTGAGCGTAGGTTTAAATTCTAATGATTTTGATCTGAATCTATCAGAGCAGCTTGTGGAAAGAGATTCTTTGGTGGTATATAAAAAGGAGCAGTTTTTACCCTTTGATAAAGTAACTATCGAGGGTCAGGTTACCCAATCAGGGCAATTCGACTATTACTCTGGTATGAGTATCCAAGATCTTATTGGATTAGCCAGTGGAATCAAATCTCCTAGTGAGAATTTAAAGGTCATTGTTAAAACAGTTGACCCAAAATCAAATGATTATATTCTGTCAGAGGTTTTTGAAAGCTTCGATTTAAGAGATTTATCCACCACAATTTTAAGCCCTTTAGACATTGTTTCGGTAATTGAAAAAGACAAAGTGCAACCTGTGAGAGTATCTGTTTTAGGAGAGGTGAAAAATCCCGGTTTATATGTTCAATCCAAAAAGAGTAGTACTATAAAAAATCTAATTGAAGAAGCTGGAGGCCCAACACAATATGCCAATAAGAGTTCAATTTACATTCGAAGAGAATCTGAATCTCAGGCGCAAGAAATCTTAAAGGATTCCCTAACACAAATTAGCCTAGATTCAGATCAGAATTTAGACTATACATTTATTCCGATAGACAGTATAGACGATTCTTATTATTTCGAAGATGGAGATCAGCTTATTTTGGATCAATATTCTAATGATGTTGTTGTATCTGGGGAAGTTTTAAAACCTTCAGTTGTTAAATTTAAAACAAGTAGTTTAAAATATTACCTAAACAAAGCAGGCTTAGGATCAAAAGGAAGTAAAAAAGACATACTGGTTATTTACCCCAACAAAGATGTAAGTGCAACAAAACGCTTTTTATTTTTTAAAAACTATCCTGAGGTAGTGCCTGGGAGTGAAATTGTAGTAGCACCAAAACCTGAAAGGGAAAAGCTTTCCACCCAAGAAGTTTTAGGAATCACATCAGGGCTCTCCACACTGATCATCGTTTTATCCACGCTTTTACCTGTAAATTAATATGAACACGCCACACTCAAATCAAGAAGACGAAATTGATTTAATCGCCCTACTGGCCTCCCTTTATCAAAACAAGCGTTTTATCCTTAAAACGGTGGTTGGGTTTATGATTATTGGGCTGTTTGTTGCTCTAGTATCACCAACAATTTATAAAGCTCAAGCAATCTTTGTGGTGCAAAATTCAGACAAGCAAGTCAGCTCCTCTATAAGCGGTTTAGCTGCTCTGGCTGGGGTTAATCTTCAGTCTGAAGCAATGGGCGACATACCCCCTTCATTGTATCCAAATATTGTTTCTGGAATTCCCTTTAAGGTGGATCTTTTAAATACGGAATTGGAGCCAAACCAATTAAACTACAAAGACTACCTTTTAAATAAGCAAAACTCTTTTGGACCTACAATAAAAAAATACACTATCGGTTTACCTTCTCTTATTCTCTCCACATTTAACGGGGATCAACAAGTAGAAGTTCTAAAGAATAAAGAAATTTTTCAACTCAGTGAGATTGATTTTAAGCTTACAAAGTCCTTAGAGGAGCTTATAAGTGTAGAGGTTAACGAAAAAGAAGGGTTTATTACTTTAAGCACTCTAGATCAAAACCCAAAGTATGCTGCTGTTGTGACTTCAAAAGCTTTAGCCTTATTACAAAATTTCATCACAAACTACAAGACTGAAAACGCCAATAGGATATTAACTTTTGTTACCCAGCAGTTTGAGTTGAAGCAAAAACAATACAATGCGGTTCAAAAAGAGCTCGCAGAGTTCAAAGATCAGAACAAAAACATTTCTACGGCTGTATTTCAGAGTAACCTTCAAAAAATTCAGACGCGTTATGATTTGGTATATTCCGTTTATCTGGAACTCTCAAAACAGTTGGAGCAAGCAAAGTTGCAGGTAAGTAAAGAAATTCCAAACATCACCATAATAGAGCCAGTTTATATTCCTAACCAGAAAGAACAGCCCAAAAGGGCTATGATACTAGTAGTTTTTACATTTCTAGGGCTAGTGGTTTCCTGTGGTTGGGTGCTTGTCTCAAAACCAATATTAGAAATTTCAAAGCAAATTAAAGCTTGAAAACATACGAAATCCAGCCCTTATAGGGAATGATTTCCCCTTTAAGTGAGATTTCCAGAATCCTCTTATCGACTTTGTTTTTGTTTTTCTCAAGGCTTAATTTAAATTTTTTAGGAACTTGTAAGTTAAATTTTTCATTTAGCTCCTTTATTAGTTTGGGGATATAAATTTTCTTGTAGGAATCAGAATATTCATTAAAACAAGGGAGTTCAAAAATAGCAGAAAGAGTTACTTTTTTCTTTAGAATTAAAAAGTCTATAACATAAGATTCCTCATAGTCAAGGGGTAGTATGAAATTTTTATAGGTAATATAATTGGCTTGTTTTAATATACTTTTTAATTTGAATTTTCTAAGGTTGTATGCTCTACTAAAAATATAAAAGCTTGAAATAAAGCCTAGTAGTAGAATCAAATAAACCATTTTACTAAAACTAAAATAATTGTCTTTTAACAGGGATTTAGGATTTTTAAATTTACTTAAGAGATTTTCCAGTTCAATTGAATTAATTTGAAATTTAGAGTCATCACTTTTTAGGTAATAAATTTTGTCTTCTAATTTCTGAGAATAAGTAAAATCAATTGCGTTTTTAGAATAATCAATAGCGTCATAGGTAAGGTTTTTAAAGTCGATTAAAATAAGTTTATCTCTTTTTAAAACAACAGACCTGTATTTATCGATTTCAATTATTTGATTAAGGGTATTGAAATTAAACAGATCGGTTAAATCCCCTATTTTAGTGACTTTATTAGTTAGGAGGTTAAATAAATATAAATCTCTTACATATACAGTTTGATTTGAATTGTTTTGATAATTACCACCTAAGATATAGAGTTGATCATCAATTTTTTTAACAATCGCGTTTGTTCTTGCCTTGGGGATATCAGAATCTAAAGAGGGATTTACTTTTGACCACTCTCTAGCTTTTAAATCATAGCGGAGTATTAAATTATTTTCTTTAAAATAACCATTACCAAACAAACTGTAGAGTGCATTATTATAAAAAAGCTTGCTTGAACCAGCATTTGAATTTAAAAATCCTGATAAATCAATCTGCTTGAATGCATTGTTTTGAAAAGTAAAAACTTCACCCAACTGTTTTCTCACAAAAAACTGAGAACCGGTTGAATCTTTTACAACATCAAAATTTGAATTATTTAACTCATAAAAAAATGATTTTTCAATTTTAGCTATCGGTTCTATGCTATATTTTGAATCGGATATCAAAACAACACTCGAATTAAAAATTAATTGAAGGTTAGATTTAGTGGAAGAAAAAAAGCGAAGTGAATCAAGGTTAAATTCCCTCTGCTCAATTGAATTTTGACTTATCAAAAAGGATGAATAAAGAAAAATTGCGACACAAAAACTTATGTTTTTCATGGCTCTAAGATACATAATAATGGGATTTTTCCTCAATTTATATATTTTAAATGGGCAAAGTGCTAGTGATGAATTTTTAGGAAAAACCTTTAATCAAGGGGAGTATCAGCTTTGTAAAAACCAAGAGAATCAGGTCTTTTTAATCGGTAAAAATGATTTTTTCTCACTTAATTCGAATAAAGTACATCAATATTCCCAGCCGGTAGACTCTTTGTTTAAACAAATGAATCTTTCGTCTTTACAATGGGTAGCAGCCAACAATAAAATCTATTTAACGAGTTCCAGTGGGGGTTATCTATTTGAATTTAATGAAAAAGGAATTAAACGAATAGATAATTCATCTATAGAAAGGGCCTATTATTCCAGTGCATTTTTTACTAATGATAATAAGTTATATAAGCTGGGGGGGTATGGTTTTTGGGAGTTCAAATCTCAACTTTTAAAATTTGATTTTACTCTGAAAGACTGGGTTTTACAAGATACTCTTTTAGATGATAACCTAGGATTTATTGATCCCATAGTATCTACAACTGATAATTTTATTTATATAGTATCCCCAACCATTCAAAATAATTTTTTAGGAACAATTAAAGCCAATGATTATATTTTAAAATATGATTTAAATACTAAAAAAATAGAGAAAAACCGGTTTGACTTCATCAAATATGAAAATTACTTTGTGAACCGTCAATATCAAAAGAGTCAACTTTCAAATACTGAAAAAGTAGGGGTTTTAAATGCTTTCAATCCCATAAATTTTGCGCTTTTTGATTTTGAAAAAAATACGGTTCAAAATGCTTATTTAGACTCACCTCTATATCCTGAATTTTCACCAGTATTTAGTGGTGATCAAATTTATAGTCTTTCTAGTGTTAAATCAAACCCTCAAAATTTATTTCTAGTTCAAGCTTCCATTATAAAATACCAAGACCCAAGCTCGCTGACCTCATACCTTGATTATATTCCTTTATCATTAGTATTTATATTTCTTTTATTAGTATTGGTTTTTGTGATTTTCAAATTAAGATCACAGCTGGTTTTAGGAAATCGTTTTATTAAAAAGGGTTATAAGAAAATAAAGATTGATTATGATGAGTTTTATTTTCTAGACAAGCTAGTAAAAGATAAAAAAGTAGAAAACCAAGATTTGATTTCCTATTTTGATCGAGACGGGAAAAGTTATGATTTGAATGTGAAACGAAAAAACGCAATGATCTCAAGGCTTGCCTTTAAAATACAAACTCATTTTAGAATAGAAATATTTGAAAAAGTTGCCTCTCCCGTTGACAAACGCCAGGGCATCTATCTATTAACAAAGAAATTAACCCTTCTAGAAAAATAATTTTAACCATAAACATGTATTCTTTAATTAAAAGGGCTTCCGATATTATCTTTTCCATCTTAGGAATTTTACTAACAGCTCCGCTAGTGATTGTATCCATTATCTTACTGTTACTCTCCGGGGAAACAGCTCCTGTATATCGTAGTTATCGCGTAGGCAGAAACGGGGAACTCTTTAGAATGTATAAGCTCAGAACCATGAAGCGCTCAAAACCCACTTCGAGTCCACTTACAGCATACAACGACAATAGAATTAGTTTTTTTGGTCGTTTTCTACGTTTTTCTAAAATTGATGAGCTTCCTCAATTTTTTAATATTTTAAATGGGGATTTGTCCTTTGTGGGACCTAGGCCTATGCTTCCTGAGGTGTTTCTGTATTATCCTAAAGAGGTACGAAATAAACTCGGCAAAATACGTCCGGGTGTTACAGGGATTGGTTCGATTGTTTTTCGAGATGAGACTTCTTTATTTAAGGGGGTCAAGGGATCTTATGAAGTGTTTTATAGGGATCAGATAGCCCCTGTAAAGGGAGAATTAGAGCTGTGGTATATTAAAAATAAGGGATTTAGGGTAGATTTTAAGATTTTAAGATTTACTGTTGTAGCCGTTTTATATGGCCAGGTAAAGTCAATAGAAAAGCGTTTTGAAAATTTACCTTCTACAGAAATAGAATCGATTTGACTAGCAGTAGGGGTCAAAAGTTAAGTATATGAAAAAGTTAATTTTAATTATTTTGTTATTGATTGGTGGGGTGGCTTCAGCACAGTCTGTCACAGGAACCTCCGGGCTGATTCATATCCCATCGGCTAGGATGTTGGAAGACGGACAGTTGGTGATTGGGGCAGCTTTTATTCCGAAAGGAATTTATCACAGAACTTATGGACCTAATAAATTTGATGTGAGACTAAATCCTGGATTAAATACTTACATTACCTATGGTTTTTTACCATTTCTTGAGATTATGTTTAGATATTCTCACGAGCTAAATATACCTGTCAGTTTTGAAACTGAATATTTTCCCGATAGAATGTTCTCAGCAAGATTAAGAGTCATAAATGAAACAAAAAATTTACCTTCAATAGTTTTTGGAATTCATGATTTGGCTCAATATATAGGTGTAGTAAGCGGGGTCCCGAATTTTTCAACTAACTATGTAGTTGGTTCAAAATTATTTAGTATTTCAGATAAATTAAATATAGATCTGGATATTGGTTATGCTTTTGATATATCAAAATTTAAAACAGTTGCTTACAATGGTCTATTTGGAGGTGTAGAAATCTATCATAATTCTTTTGGTCAATTTTCGCTTAATGCAGAGTATGATTCGAACAAATTTATTTTTGGCGGAAAAATAAATCTCTTTTCAAAAATTAATTTAATGCTTGGTTTATGGGATCTTAATAAACCAACTTTTGCTTTTAACTATTTGTTCTAATTAAGTCGCAATTTTAGGAAAAGAGATGGTTATAATGAAAGAATCTTTAAAGATTATTAGGCTAAAGTATCTCTCACGGGATTTTTTTATTTAAACGCTTTTAGATTTTTTAAGAATTAGTTGGTTCTTGAAAACCTAGAGATTTTTCAATTAAAATTAACCAAGACTACCGGTGGTAGTCGAGAAAAATATAAAAAGTTAAATGAATATTGAATTAAGTAATAAAACTATTCTAGTCACTGGAGGTGCCGGTTTTATCGGATCAAATTTATGTGAAGCCTTGCTTGAGAAAGGTAACAAAGTGATTTGTTTAGATAATTTTGCTACTGGTAAAAGAGAAAACATAATACTATTATTAGATAACACAGATTTTACACTTATTGAAGGAGATATCAGAAAACTAGAGGATTGTTTAAAAGCTACCAAAAATGTTGATTACGTTTTGCACCAAGCGGCATTGGGGTCGGTTCCAAGATCTATTAAAGATCCAATCACTTCCAATGATGTGAATGTGAGTGGTTTTTTAAACATGCTAGTAGCCGCACGCGATGCCAATGTGGCCAGCTTTACCTATGCCGCCAGCAGCTCCACCTATGGCGACCACCCCGCATTACCCAAGCTAGAAGACAATATCGGTAAGCCTTTATCGCCTTATGCCGTGACCAAATACGTGAACGAGCTATACGCTGATGTATTCGCCAAAACCTACGGCTTTAACACCATTGGCCTGCGCTATTTTAATGTGTTCGGCAAACGCCAAGACCCCAACGGCGCATACGCTGCTGTTATCGCCAAATGGACAGCCGCCATGCTGCAAGGCGAGCAAGTATTTATCAACGGCGATGGCGAAACCAGCCGGGATTTCTGATTCATTGAAAATGCAGTTCAGGCCAACCTGTTAGCAGCAACAGCGGGGCAAAGCGCCAAAAACGAAGTCTACAATGTGGCTGTTGGCGACCGAACCACCCTGAACGACCTGTTCAGTGCGCTGCAATCTGCATTGGCAGAGAGCGGCAAGCCTTGTGAAAAACCACCGGTATACCGGGACTTCCGGGCCGGGGACGTCCGCCACTCTCAAGCCGATGTCAGCAAGGCTGAAAGTAAACTCGGTTACGAGCCGGAATATAGAATTGAAGCAGGCATCGCCAAAGCCATGCCCTGGTATATTGAGAACGTAGGTTAAGTCCCT
>ERZ651776.3714-NODE-3714-length-14834-cov-4.798401_pt1 | contig 14834 bp, 7 predicted proteins | sample MGYA00514761_ERZ651776 | MGnify/ENA metagenome assembly ERZ651776 | reverse complement strand
CATGATACCATGGTATTTAAGGATAGTGTGTATAGCTACCCTTGATGTACGATTTCGGTTTTTGTTAAATATCTCCGGATCCATTTTTATTTACATATTAAAAGTATATATTTTCTGAAAGCTTACACAATTCTCTATTTGTTGGTTTAATTTTTGAGAAATAATTAATTGCGTTTCAAGTTCGAAGGCCGAGCCATTTGCAATTCCTAGAAAGTGAATCAATTCTTTATCTGAATTTCTTCCGCAGCCTTCCGCAATATTTGAAGGAATCGAAATGGCACTGCGTATCATTTGATCCTTTAGGCCATAGTTCTTCGTCGTTGATAGCATATTGATGACTTGGACAGCCAAAGCCTTCGATCGCTGCCAAACTAGTAAGTCTTCAAAAGAATTCATGCGTAGACTTTATCGTTGTTCGAGGGGAGCGCTTTGCGCTCAGTTCGATTTTATAGTTGAGCGAGCCTGTTGTTTGAATGTGAAATTAATAAGAACTAGAACTAACAACTAGAACTAACAACTAGAACTAACAACTAGAACTAGCAACTCGAACTAGGCTTGGCCTAAACGCTCCAACTGATAATCCCCGCTTAAAATGCGATCGGTCCACTCTCGATTATCTAAATACCATTTTACCGTTTTGCGGAAGCCGCTCTCAAAGTCTTCTTTAGGCTCCCAGCCCAATTCGTCGCGGATTTTGGTGGGGTCGATCGCATAGCGCATGTCGTGGCCGGGGCGGTCGGTTACAAAAGTTATGAGTTCCTCATAACTTTTATGTGAGGGCTGAGACTTGAGGTCTGAGACTTGAGATTTTAGATCGGAGGACTGATCTGACTCTACTGCGGACGACGCGGAGGTCATCCCTCCCGGTGCGAGTTGCTCCATCAAGGAACACAAAGTGCGCACCAGCTCGAGATTCGTCCGCTCATTGTTGCCGCCGATATTGTAGGTCTCGCCGACGCGGCCTTTGCTGAGCACGGCATACAGCGCTTCGGCGTGGTCCTTTACATACAGCCAGTCGCGGATGTTCTCGCCTTTGCCATACACTGGGATCGGTTCGCCGCGCAGGCATTTTAGAATGACCACGGGGATCAGTTTCTCAGGAAATTGGTACGGTCCGTAGTTGTTGGAGCAATTAGTCACCAGTACCGGCAGGCCGTAGGTGTCGGCCCAGGCCCGCGCGAGGTGATCCGACGCGGCCTTAGAGGCGGAATACGGTGAGTGCGGGTCGTAGGCGTGCGTCTCGGAGAAGCCGGGCGCGTCCGGCGCGAGCGAGCCGTAGACTTCGTCGGTGGAGACGTGCAGGAAACGGAACGTTTCCTGAGAGGGCTGGTGGGAAGATGAGCCAGCGTTGCTGGCGTGCGAAGGTATGAAAGTATTAAGGTCGGAAGACTCTGCTGCGGACGAGACGGAGCTCGTCCCTCCCGCGGGCAAGCTTCGCCAGTAGGCTAAGCTTGCCTGAAGTAGGTTAAACGTGCCGACGATATTGGTCTGAATGAACTCACCGGGGCCGTCGATCGAGCGATCGACGTGACTCTCGGCGGCGAGGTGCATGACGGCGTCGGGTTGGTGCCTTTGAAAGAGATCTGAAAGCGATTTTTGACCATTTTCACCTTTACACTTTCCAACTTTTTCACCCACCGCCGCTGGCGATGCGAGGTCCATTTGCTCGAAAGTATAGTTCGGATTGCCCTCGAGGTCGGCAAGTGACTCTGAATTGCCAGCATACGTCAGCTTGTCGAGATTGATGACGCTGGCGCCCTTCTCTTTAATCAGCAGACGAACGAGATTGGACCCGATGAAGCCGGATCCGCCGGTGACTAAAATTTTCATCATTCTAATTTAATGTTTAGAAAGAGATCGCAAAAGCACGACAGCCCGCGGCCAAGCACGCTACCGCCATTGGTCGCGGGGCTGCGCAGCGACGGAAAAGGGGCCAGCGGAACTGGGGAGAGGTGGGCTGCATAAGGGAAATACCTTAGCGGAAAGTTGCAAAGATGCAGGCGATCGTCGCTTTGTTCAAGAAAAAATGAACAAAGTGAAAAATGAGGTTTATAAGACTTGAAGAAAAAGAGACTTGAGGTCTGACGGGGCTGAAACCTGAGGGAGGAGAGAGCAGACCTGAAAGTTGCGTGGATTAAAGCGCCATACAGGGCCTTGGCTCGCGCAGAGGCGCGGTGGCGCTGAGCTGGATAGATGAAATACGGTGCTCCCCGATCTGACGATCGAGGCCACGGTGGGCTGGCTCCGAGGCGGACGGGGCTGAAAACTGAGGCAGGAGGGAGCAGACCTGAAAGTTGCTGCGGGGTGCTGGCACTGAGGCGGACGGGGCAGAGGTCGTCCCTCCAACAGAAATGTAGCCTCTGCTTTGTTCCTTCGGTTTACCCCCGACTCATTTCATTCGCTACCCTTACGGCGGGGCTCAGAAGCATCTGCGCACTGTCGTGCTTCGTCAGCCCTTGATTATGCCCTTGGGTGCAAGTCTCAGCCCCCCTAATACGTCGGGCGATACAGATTTCGCGCTTTCTGGCGGCGGTAGTCGGCGGCTTCCTTGGCGACCGAGTCGAACTCCATCGACTGGCCGTTGAGCGCTTTCCACTTGCTGCAGGCGCCGCTCCACGCTTCGGCGGCAATATCCGCAGCTAGGGCAAATTGACTCTCCGAAAAGTTCTCTTTTTCTGCGTAGAGCGTGAGCGCGACAGGCGCCTGGCCTGCGGTATCGTGCGTTACCTGCCACAGTAAGTCCAACTGCTCATGTGCTGTATGTGGCACATAAAAGTCGCGCGTCTCTGCTCCGATTTGTAACTCCGCGCGACAGAAGCCCATCTTTTTTAACACAAAACGAAAGTCGGACCATAAATTTATGACACTATCGGCGCGCTCGGCTTCGACCATCAGCCAGTTTTTTAAATACAGCGCATTGCGGGTATCTTGACGGGATTGCAACGAGTCGGCCAGCAGCACTCGAAGGCTCGCAGTCGAGATTTTCTGTCCACGTAGGGCAAACAAGAGAACCATAAACGCAAATCCTAGGAAGATCGGGAAGTGGCGCCCACGATCGGCAAAAGCCAACAAGCCACCAACCAGAGCGAACAAGGAAATCGCATACAGAACCAACACCGCGCTGCGCCCCGAGAGGCCAGTTCTGATCAACCGGTGATGAATGTGTCCTCGATCTGGGCGAAACAGCGGCAGCCCTTGAATCGCTCGACGAGTCATCGCAAAGAGCACATCGACAATCGGCAATGCCAGCGCCAGCGCAGGTGCAAGCAATGCGGCGAGGATCGCACCTTTTTCGGCATTCAGCAACGACAGCGCGGCAATTACATAGCCGATCATATACGCGCCGGAGTCCCCCATATAGCACTTAGCTGGGGGGAAGTTATGAAACAAGAAACCCAGAATCGCGCCGACCATCCCCAGCGCCAAAATCGACGAAAACACAATCCCACGCGCAATGCCTAAATAAACCAGTAGCGCCATCAGCAACAGCCCAACTCCGCCAGCCAGCCCATCCAAGCCGTCGATCAAATTGATCAAATTCATGATTGCCACGAACCAGCCGATGGTCAGCACAAAGCTGATCAGCGGGTGATCCACTGTCGTTGTCGTGAACGGGATCTCAAAGCTGGCAATCAACAGCCCACATTTGTAAGCGGCCGTTGCGATCAGGATCTGTGCGGCTAACTTAAGCTTCGCTCCGAGCGGGCGAAAGTCGTCGATCAAGCCAAGCACGAACGCCGCCACCGCACCACCGACGACCGCAAAGTGCAGTATTGTCTGATTGTCGCTAGGGTTCAGCTGAAAGAAGCAGAGCAGATAGGTCACCCCGAACCCTATAGCAATCCCGACCCCGCCGATCCGGGGAATCACGCCACTATGAGTATGGTGGTGCTGCGGGTCGGCAGCGCCGCCTTGGCCAACACCCGCCGCCAGCAAGCCGTGGATCACCAGCCACGAAGAAAAGCAGCCGAGCAAGATAAAAAAGATGATGGGGAAAAGCACGATGTTTGTTGGATAGAAATCTGATGCAAATGGCAATGTAAATGCCACAGACTGGGGGTAAAAATCCTAGGAGTCTACTGCGCAGTGCCCCATCTGTCGCAGGCAAGGATTATCGCTGAGTTTACCCGCTCGCGACACCACGCTGGGATCAGATAATGTCTTGCTGAGCCTCATTGGGCTTGCTGAAAAAGCTGGCGCCGCCAAGTGCGGCCATAATAATTGGCATTAGTTTTTGCATACGCCCCTGCCAAGTGCGCAAGGTACTGATCCGCTGGGCAGCGTGCAGCCGCAGTGCTGGATCGGCTTCCGATTCGATCAGCGCGGCAATGGCGTCCAGACGCCCGCCGCCTGACTCTAAATGCGGCGCAAATTGATCGCGAACAAAGCCATGTACCAGACGCTTCATCGACAGCTCTGGTTGATAATGATCCTTGCGACTGCCGGCGACATACTGCACCTTGACCGCGCCGAGTTGGCGTAACAATTTCAGGCCTTGGCTAACCGAACCTCGACTAATACCGAGCCGCGCAACCAACGCATCAAAGGTCTGCGGCGCTTGGGCACAAAACAGGCATCCGTAAATTTCACCCACCGAACGCGGCAAGCCGATCAAACTAGCAGCGCGAATAAACACTTCGATCGTCGAACTTTCCCACGGCGATAAACCTGTGGGTGCGGGTGTGGGATCTATGCGCGGAGCTTCCATGGTAGAAGAAAAAAACACTATGCAATAACAGGACTCGGCTTTGTTCAAGTTTTTTTGAACAAAACAAACGAAGGCGCGATATCGTCAAGAATCCGTCCCATGTGAGCCCAGAAGCCGAGATCAGTAACCCGAAGAAAGGTACCGAGAGCGCATCGCGCGATGCCGATTCGCTGCCGAAGATGTGGCGCGCTGACGCGAGTCATTACGCAGAATGACTAAAAGAACTTCCTCAGATGGATCCACCAAGTCGCCGCTAGGCTGACGAGCAACAACACTGTACCTGAAATTTGCAAAAAGCGGCTAAATTTCCGATACGGAATCGCATTACTCACTCCAAACAGTTGATTGCAAATGCTGCCGCGCATCTGATGCTTGGCCTCCTCCGAGCTCGTTAGTAAAAAGATACCGAGCACACCAGGTAGGATGCAGAGCGCAATTTTAATCACAAGCAGCGCGAAGCCAATATTGAGTAATTCCATAAGTATAAAGTAGAGGGGTATGGCTCGTTTAAAGGATTGAGAATTAAACGATAGCAAATGTAGATGGGACTTTGGGGGATTTTGCAAAGTTTAAAATGCGGGACCCTTGCGACGTTAATTACTAATGTCTAATGACATAGCCGTCATGATTTGTGGGATCGCGGAATGCGGCGCAGGCATCGACACGATGTTGCTGATGCGGACGACACGGAGGTCGACCCTCCCAATAACTCGGCATTGAGTTCTGCTTCTCCTCCATGTGACCATTGAGTTCACTTCTGTCCCTCTGCCCTCAAGTCTCAGGCCTCATCCCTCAAGTCTCAGGTCTCATCCCTCAGGTCTCATCCCTCTGAGCCCGGTTCCACGCGACACAGTCTGCATAGCAAACCTGGGCACCTCCAAAAAGATCGAGTGCGCTGCCGATGGTCAGATCGACCTTGCCTCCACTTAAATCGTGCACGGCTTGCAGGTCGTTGAAGGCATGCACCCCACCGGCATAGGTCACCGGGATGGTCGCGTGTGCGCCGAGAAACTCGACTAAGCGGGTATCAATTCCTTGGCACTTGCCCTCAACGTCGGCGGCATGAACCAAGAACTCATCGCAGCTCAGCGCCAACTGGCGAAGTGTTGCCGCGTTTAAAATAAGATCTGTTGGTGTTTGCCAGCGATTCATCGCGACAACCCAGCCGTCTCCATCCACGCGGCAACTCAAGTCCAAAACAAGTCGCTCTTTACCCACTGCGTCAACCAGCGCAGCTAAGCGCTCCGCTCGAAAATGACCGTTGTCGTCAAATAGCCATGAGGTAACAATCACATGGCTTGCGCCCGCTTCGAGCCACGCGCTTGCATTTTCACGCTGTATGCCGCCGCCGATCTGCAAGCCACCCGGATAGGCCGCCAATGCCTCACGCGCTGCGCGATCATTGTCGGGCCCCAGCTTGATCACATGGCCACCAACCAACGCGTCTTTTCGATACAGATCAGCATAATAGCCTGCGGGCCGATCACTCTCAAAATTTGTCTGCAAGCCGGCGCCATCGTCACTCAGAGTGCCGCCGACAATCTGCTTCACCTTACCAGCATGGAGATCGATACAGGGGCGAAATAAAGTCATAATAGTAAAAATAGCATCGCAGAAAGATTGGATTGATCCGAAAAATTTGAAGCGTCTTATAGTGTTGCCATTTATTTCCAATTCACTAAAGGTAAATCTTTTGAACCGTTAAATTATGAAACTTTCACAGCAAATAACTTTCGCACTGCTGACATGCTTGGCTTGCAGTTTGGCCCCAGCATTATCAGCTCAAACAGAACCTGCGCCTCTGACCGGGGAAGAAGCTGCAAATGCTAAATTGCAAGCGGACGTTACTGAGCTGGTCAAGCTAGCGCGGGAGGCGAACCCAGATCTCGATCTGTCCGATCCAGTTGCCGTCCAACAGGCGATCGAAGCACTGATGGCTGAATCTTACCTATTAGTGCCTGTGCCAACCGCAGCGGAAATCCAAATCATCGCTGAGACGGTGATGATGGCATTTATGGCGGAAATTCAAGCCGACCCCGACATCGATGCGAATGCGGTGATCGCCAACGTATCCTCCGCCATCCTGACCGCCACCGTGGCAGGATTAGAAGCCGCCGCAGCAGCCGCACCGGAAGGCAGCAGCACCGCATCCGTAACTGCAGCAATTAAAGCCGCCTCCACTGGTATCGTTGGAGCGGCAGCCGCAGCCAGCTCTGGCAGTGAAAGCTTCGCAGCGACGGTTGCTGCAGCCTCCAGCGGTGCGACCACAGGAGCAGTCACAGCAACGGCAGGCAGCACCACCTCTTCAACTGAAGCCATTCAAGCAGCATCGGGTGGTGCGGTCACAGGAGCAGTCGCAGCCACCGAAGGCAGCACCACCTCTTCAACTGAAGCTATTCAAGCAGCATCCAACGGTGCGGTCACAGGAGCAGTAGAAGCCACCGAAGGCAGCACCACCTCTTCAACTGAAGCTATTCAAGCAGCATCCAACGGTGCGGTCACAGGAGCAGTCGAAGCCGCCGCAACGGCATACGACACTTCACCGACAGACGCTATTCAAGCAGCATCCAACGGTGCGGTCACAGGAGCAGTAGAAGCCACCGAAGGCAGCACCACTTCTTCAACTGACGCTATTAAAGCAGCATCCAACGGTGCGGTCACAGGAGCAGTCGCAGCCACCGAAGGCAGCACCACTTCTTCAACTGACGCGATTCAAGCAGCAGCTAACGGCGCGACCACAGGAGCAGTCGAAGCATTCGCAGTTCCCGAGGGCGAGGGCGGTGACGACCAAGTCGAAGTAGATCCGCAGCAGGCCGCGGCTGCGCAAGCCGCCGCGAGCGGCGCAGCGGAAGGGGCAGTCGACTCCGCCGGGGACGAACTCGCCGACCAACTGGAGGCACTTCAAGCTGCGACTACCGGAGCAACCGAAGCTGCCCTTGCTGAGAATGAGGACCTCGGTGCGGAAATTGCCACCGGTGCCACCGAAGGTGCCACCGAGGCAGGCCTCTCTTCGGAACAAGCTGAAGCTACTGTGGACAATACCGTGCAAACCGTTGCCAACAGCGTTGCGGAGGGGGAGGACTCAGGCATTGAGCCAGTCGTCACGCCCGAAGAAAACGACACAGATGATGACGATACCACCGTGATTAGTCCTGCTAGCTAATAAAGTGAATCGAAGTCCGACTCGCGCGATTTAAGCGTACTTTTTCAAAAACCCCAGTTCGCTGGGGTTTTTTCTTTGCTCCAACACTAGGTTCGATCTGCCGCGCTACGGCGTGATTGCTGGACGCTAAAAAGCTTGAGCCCATGGCATTAAAATCTATATACCTAGTTTCACACTTCTACGAACACGTCGTCTACACTGATTGATTATGAGAAAACTCTACCCCCTCTTTATCCTTCTCGGGCTTTTTGGCTTGAGCGCCGCCACTGCCAACGCAGCCCAATTAGCCAGCGCAAAAGTTCTCAGCGTTAGCGGCACGGTGACTACTTACTCTGAGGGCGGTGCCGAAACCCCACTCCAGGCCGGAGCTATCCTATCCCAAGGCGATAGCATCTCCACCAATCCATCGAGTCAAGCGGTGCTGGTTTTTTCCAACGGGTCCGAGTTAACCGTCATGGAGAATAGCCGTCTCACGCTCGCGGAACTGTCGCAGGAAGCCTTTGGTGGCACTAAGAGCTACGAACAATTACAGGCCGATCCGAGTCGGTCACAAACCTTACTCAAACTCAATTATGGCAAAACATCTGGGCATGTAAAAAAGCTCAGCGATGGCTCGCAGTTTTTAGTCGAATCGCCACTCGGCACCGCAGCAATCCGCGGAACAAACTTCACCGTCGCCCTCAACTTTGATCCGACATCCGGTCTATACTCCTTACAAGTCAGCAACCAAGACGGTCTTGTTGATTTCATCACTAATGCCGAAGGCAGCCAAGAAAACGGCGACTACGACCCCAACGCGACCGAAACCACCACCGCGGTACCAGCGGAACAAGAATTCGCAGTTAGCATCTCCGCGGACGACCCAAATTTCGACACTGTCATCGAGCAAATGATAAATTTAACGCGCGCTGCAACTGACGATGGCGCAGTGATTGCTCCGACCGTAGATGAAATTCAACTCACCGCAGAAATAGTCATGATGGCATTTATGGCGGGGATTCAAGCCGACCCCACCATCGACGCGGATGAGGTGGTGAGTTCGGTGATCGCAAACGTGTCCTCCGCCGTTCTGTCCGCCACCGTGAAAGCATCTGGCGATGCTAGCCCCGAGGCAATTGCCGCAGCCTCGAAAGGCGTAGTCGGAGCAGCAGCCGCAGCCAGCTCAGGCACTGATATCTTCGCAGCAACGGTTGCCGCCGCCTCCAGCGGCGCGATCACAGGCGCAGTCACAGCAACCGCAGACAGCACCACTTCTGCAACTGAAGCTATTCAAGCCGCATCCAGCGGCGCCGTCACAGGAGCAGTCGAAGCAGCAGAAAAAGCAGCCGAGAGCCAAGGTGACGACGTCCAAGGCGAGGACAGCGATAACCAAGGCGAGGTAGATCCGCTAGTGGCCGCGGCAGCGCAAGCCGCCGCGTCTGGTGCCACGGAAGGTGCAGTCAATTCAGCCGAGGGACTCGACGACCAGCTGGCGGCACTTCAAGCTGCGACTACTGGAGCAACCGAAGCTGCCATAGCTGAAAGTGATGAACTCGGAGCGGAAATTGCCGCCGGTGCAACCGCCGGTGCCACCGAGGCAGGCCTCTCTTCTGAACAAGCTGAAGCTGCTGTAGAGAATGCCACCCAAGAGACTACCAACAGCCCTGCGGAGGGTGAGGACTCAGGCGCTGATCCAGTCGTCACACCCGACGTTGGCGACACCGAAGAAGCTGCAAATGCTAAATTGCAAGCGGACGTTACTGAGCTGGTCAAGCTAGCGCGGGAGGCGAACCCAGATCTCGATCTGTCCGATCCAGTTGCCGTCCAACAGGCGATCGAAGCACTGATGGCTGAATCTTACCTATTAGTGCCTGTGCCAACCGCAGCGGAAATCCAAATCATCGCTGAGACGGTGATGATGGCATTTATGGCGGAAATTCAAGCCGACCCCGACATCGATGCGAATGCGGTGATCGCCAACGTATCCTCCGCCATCCTGACCGCCACCGTGGCAGGATTAGAAGCCGCCGCAGCAGCCGCACCGGAAGGCAGCAGCACCGCATCCGTAACTGCAGCAATTAAAGCCGCCTCCACTGGTATCGTTGGAGCGGCAGCCGCAGCCAGCTCTGGCAGTGAAAGCTTCGCAGCGACGGTTGCTGCAGCCTCCAGCGGTGCGACCACAGGAGCAGTCACAGCAACGGCAGGCAGCACCACCTCTTCAACTGAAGCCATTCAAGCAGCATCGGGTGGTGCGGTCACAGGAGCAGTCGCAGCCACCGAAGGCAGCACCACCTCTTCAACTGAAGCTATTCAAGCAGCATCCAACGGTGCGGTCACAGGAGCAGTAGAAGCCACCGAAGGCAGCACCACCTCTTCAACTGAAGCTATTCAAGCAGCATCCAACGGTGCGGTCACAGGAGCAGTCGAAGCCGCCGCAACGGCATACGACACTTCACCGACAGACGCTATTCAAGCAGCATCCAACGGTGCGGTCACAGGAGCAGTAGAAGCCACCGAAGGCAGCACCACTTCTTCAACTGACGCTATTAAAGCAGCATCCAACGGTGCGGTCACAGGAGCAGTCGCAGCCACCGAAGGCAGCACCACTTCTTCAACTGACGCGATTCAAGCAGCAGCTAACGGCGCGACCACAGGAGCAGTCGAAGCATTCGCAGTTCCCGAGGGCGAGGGCGGTGACGACCAAGTCGAAGTAGATCCGCAGCAGGCCGCGGCTGCGCAAGCCGCCGCGAGCGGCGCAGCGGAAGGGGCAGTCGACTCCGCCGGGGACGAACTCGCCGACCAACTGGAGGCACTTCAAGCTGCGACTACCGGAGCAACCGAAGCTGCCCTTGCTGAGAATGAGGACCTCGGTGCGGAAATTGCCACCGGTGCCACCGAAGGTGCCACCGAGGCAGGCCTCTCTTCGGAACAAGCTGAAGCTACTGTGGACAATACCGTGCAAACCGTTGCCAACAGCGTTGCGGAGGGGGAGGACTCAGGCATTGAGCCAGTCGTCACGCCCGAAGAAAACGACACAGATGATGACGATACCACCGTGATTAGTCCTGCTAGCTAATAAAGTGAATCGAAGTCCGACTCGCGCGATTTAAGCGTACTTTTTCAAAAACCCCAGTTCGCTGGGGTTTTTTCTTTGCTCCAACACTAGGTTCGATCTGCCGCGCTACAAACTTTCTAAGATTCGCTTGGTTTCGTCGCGCTTTTCGGTGGTTTCGGCCAGCTGCTTACGTGCGCCTTCGACAATCTTCGCCGGGGCACTGTCGACAAATTTCGAGTTCTTCAACTTGCCCTCGCCCGCCGCGACCAGCTGGTTCAGCTTATCCAGCTCCTTAGTTAGCCGCGCCTTTTCGGCTTCAACATCGATGGAGCTACTCAAATCGAGGTACAAAGTGCCAAGCGGAGTCACCGCTGCGGGCAGGCCATCTGGCTGAGCCCCGTCGACTGCGGTGAGTACGATACCAGCTAGAGTTTGCACCAAGCTGACGTTGTCAGCGATCACTTTAATGGCATCGCCTTCGGCCGCATAGAGCACCGCGACGTCGCGCTTGTTGGCCAAATTATACTGCGACTTGAGCGCACGTGCCTGCGAAATTAATTCCTGTAAGCTAACCACACGGGCGGCTGCAGTCTTATCCGCAGAAAGCGCGGCTTGCAACTCTGCGGCCGAGGTGAGCTTGGTGTTCTGAATATATTCAACCGACGCATCGTAGCCGAGGCCCTTCCAGAGCTCTTCAGTAATGTGCGGAATCACCGGATTGGCGAGCTGCAGCACTTGGCGGATTACCAGATCCTGAATCGCGAGACAGTTATCCCGCAAGGCTTCGTCGCCACGCAGTTTGCCCTTGGATGCTTCCACATACCAGTCGCAGAAATCGCCCCAGAAGAAAGCGTAAATCAGGTGTGTCAGCGGTGCGATCTCGTAATTGGCAAAGCACTTTTCTATCTCGGCAGTCACTTCAACCACGCGCGCAAGGATCCAATGATCGTAATCATCGCAACGGCTGGTATCGATCCGGCTCAAAATCGCTTCTACGCTGGAGTTGTCTGCCATCGGCCCTGACATCTGACGGAAGCGCGAAGCATTCCACAGCTTGTTGGAGAAATTGCGACCGATCTGAATGCGCTCCTCGGTGAACAAAATATCCGAACCAGACGGGGCGATATTACAAATACCAAAGCGAAGACCATCGGCACCGTATTTCTCAATCAAATCGAGTGGATCAGGCGAGTTGCCGAGGGACTTCGACATTTTGCGGCCCTTTTCATCGCGAATAAGGCCGTGGATGAACACGTTCTTAAACGGAATACGCTTCGCGAGTTCTTCATCGGACAGGTCCTTGGCATCGTCGCCATACAGCTCGATACCCGCCATGATCATACGCGCGACCCAGAAGAAAATAATATCGAAGCCGGTCACTAGCACGGAGGTGGGATACCAGAAATCGAGCTCTTGCTGCTGCTCTGGCGTTGGCTTCGGCCAACCCAGATTCGCCATGGGCCACAGATACGACGAGGCCCAGGTGTCGAGCACGTCGTCCTCTTGCTCCCAGTTTTCAGGATCGACTGGCCCTTCGACCGAGACATGTACATGCGCGGGATTGTCAAAATCGAGTTCCGTGTGCGGGATGTGCTTGTTGTACCACACCGGGATACGGTGACCCCACCAGAGTTGGCGGCTGATGCACCAGTCTTGAATGCCGTTGAGCCAGTGCAGATAGGTCTTTTTCCAGCGGTCGGGGTGAAATTTGATCGTGCCATTTTCAACCGCACGCTTGGCCTCTTCAACCTTCGGATATTTGAGGAACCATTGCTCCGAAAGACGCGGTTCGATCGGCACATCGCCACGCTCTGAGAAGCCGACGGTGTTTTCGTAGGGTTCCGCCTTGATTAAAAGATCCATGTCTTCGAGCTTGGCGACTGCCTGCTTGCGAGCCTTAAAGCGATCGACGCCGTCGAATTCCGCGCCTGCGAGGGCATTGAGCTTACCTTCGTGGTCGATCACTTCGATCGTTTCGAGGCCGTGGCGCTGGCCGATCTCGAAGTCGTTCTTATCGTGCGCTGGCGTTACCTTGAGACAGCCAGTGCCGAACTCACGGTCGACATATTCGTCGCCGATGATCGGTATCTCTGCCCTTGGGAACGGCCGCCAAATGGTCTTGCCGATCAAGTGCTGGTAACGCTCGTCCTCTGGATGCACCGCCACCGCAGTATCACCCATCAGTGTTTCGGGACGTGTGGTGGAAATTTCGAGGTGGGTGCGCTCGCCGTCTGGCTGCACCAGCTCGTAGCGCATTTTATAAAAGAAACCACTCTGCGGCTTCATGTTCACCTCTTCGTCGGAAATTGCAGTGTGCGTCGAAGGGCACCAATTAACCATGCGCTTGCCACGATAAATATAACCACGCTTATAAAACGACACAAACGCAGTGAGCACCGCCTTCGAATAGTCCTCGTCGAGAGTAAAACTGGTGCGATCCCAGTCGCAAGACGCGCCAAGCTTTTGTAATTGGTTCAAAATAACGCCGCCCGATTCCTCCCGGAAGTCCCAGACTTTTTCGAGGAAGCCCTCGCGACCAAGATCATATTTGCTTTGCCCAGTGGCATCGCGGAGCTGCTTCTCGACCTTGGTCTGAGTGGCAATGCCCGCGTGGTCGGTGCCTGGCTGCCACAGCACGGCTTTACCTTCGAGGCGCGCCCGGCGCACGAAGATATCTTGCAAGGTGTTATCCAGCACGTGGCCCATGTGCAGCATCCCCGTGACATTGGGCGGCGGAATCATGATCGCATACGGCTCCTTCGCCGAATCAGCGACCGCCTTGAAGCATCCCGCTTCGAGCCAGTTGGTATACCAGCGTTGTTCGACTTCTTTGGGTTCGTAAGCTTTGGCGATTTCAGACATGTGAGAAAAAATGGGAAAGAAGCCAAAGGTGTGGCTCTGCTGGAGGCTTTCAAGCTAGAAACGCGCAGAAGCTGACGAGGAGGTGTTATTGCGAAAGTTGCCAGGTAGTGTCGTCGCTTGCGGCGACCGGAGGTCCAGAAAGCCATACGAATTGGCCTGCGCAAGCGTAGACGCCACGGGTTCAAGACCACGATCAGACTCCTGGCATCAAGCCAGTCGCTACTCTGGTCTCTGATCTCCGGTCTCCGGTCTCCGGTCTCCGGTCTCCGAAAAAGATTCATAGTAATGTATTCAGTTCTATAACGAATAGTATGGTATGAATACATCCGAACATAAAACCGTAGTCATCGGCGGCATCACTGGTGGTATAGGATCGGCATTGGCTGAACAACTCTGCCGTACCGGTGATCGTGTCGTTGGCTTTGCCCGCAATACGCCGGGGCTCGAGGCACTACAGGCGCGGCATCCAGAGATCGAAATCCATAGCTGCGACGCCACCGACCCTGAAGCGCTCAGTAGTTGCTTCGAGCAAATCATCGCAACCCACGGTCAAATTGATGCCTACGCACATGCGATCGGTTCGATTTTTATCAAGCCCGCGCACCTCACCTCCACTGAGGATTGGCACCACACCGTCCTCACCAATCTTAGCAGCGCATTTTACGCACTCCGGGCAGCGACCAAGCATATGAGTCGACAAAGCCGCGGCAGTTGCCTGTTTTTTAGTACGGCGGCCGCGCAAGTCGGGATCGCCAACCACGAAGCGATCGCCGCCGCAAAAGGTGGCATTGAAGCCATGGTCCGCTCTGCGGCAGCGACCTACGCTCCGCGCGGCTTGCGGATCAATGCGATCGCCCCCAGCCTCACCGACACGCCGCTCGCGGGGCCGATGACCAGCAACCCGAAGATGCTGGAGATATCAAAACGGATGCACCCACTTGGTGACATCGCTCGTCCAGATGATATTGCGAATCTCGCGGAGTGGCTACTCTCTGCCAGCGCCCGCTTTGTAACAGGTCAAGTATTCACCATCGATGGCGGGATCTCGACCATTGTGCCCAAGCCGA
>ERZ651776.3708-NODE-3708-length-14846-cov-5.086871_pt1 | contig 14846 bp, 9 predicted proteins | sample MGYA00514761_ERZ651776 | MGnify/ENA metagenome assembly ERZ651776 | reverse complement strand
TTCCCATGGTCAACATGGCCAACTGTACCTATATTAACATGCGGTTTATTGCGTTCAAATTTTTCTTTAGCCATTCTCTTTATCTCCGTCTATTTAAATTATCTTTAATTATTATTAAGCCATTTTCTTTTTTACTTCATCAGCAATCATTTCAGGGCATTGTTCATATTTTTCAAAAAACATAGAATAATTAGCTCTTCCTTGCGTTAATGACCGAAGATTATTCACATACCCAAACATAGTCGCTAAAGGAACCATTGCTTTTATTAAAGTTGCCACTCCTTGTGGCTCCATGCCTTGTACCTGACCTCTTCTACTGTTTAAATCCCCAATTACATCACCCACAAAATCCTCAGGAGTAATAACTTCTACTCTCATTACAGGTTCTAAAAGCTTTGGTCCAGCTTTTTGTAGACCTTCTCTGAATCCTGCTCTTCCTGCTAATTCAAAAGCCATAACGCTAGAATCTACATCATGATAAGCACCATCTTCAAGAACTACATGAACGTCTGTAACAGGGAAGCCTGCAACTACCCCAAAAGTCATAGCAGCAGATATTCCTTTTTCAACTCCAGGTATATATTCTTTCGGAATATTACCACCCACAACAGTATTCTCAAAATTCAAGCCACAACCAGGTTCTCCTGGTTTAATAGTCATTTTAACTCTAGCAAATTGTCCTGCACCACCACTTTGTTTTTTATGCGTATAATCAACATATGATTCTTTAGTTATTGTTTCTCTATATGCAACTTGAGGCGCCCCAACATTAGCCTCAACTTTAAATTCTCTTCTCATACGATCAACTAATATATCTAAATGTAATTCGCCCATTCCCTTAATAATTGTTTGACCACTATCATCATCTGAAGTAACTCTAAAAGAAGGGTCTTCCTTAGCTAAACGCCCTAATGCAACACCCATTTTTTCCTGATCAGCTTTAGTTTTAGGCTCCACTGCTACTTCTATTACTGGGTCTGGAAACTCCATTCTCTCTAAAATAATAGGATTTTCTGAATCACATAACGTATCTCCAGTAGTGACATTCTTTAAACCTGCTACCGCTATAATATCTCCAGCACGCGCTTCTTTTACATCTTCTCTGTGGTTTGCATGCATAAGTAGCATTCTTCCAACTCTCTCCTTATTATCTTTTACTGTATTATATGCTGACGTCCCTGCTTCAAGTACACCTGAGTAAACTCTACAGAAAGTAAGAGAGCCAACAAAAGGATCATTCATAATCTTGAATGCCAAGGCAGAGAAAGGCTCTTCATCATTAAGACCTCTATTCATTTCAGAATCATCTTTAGGGTTAATTCCTTTTACAGGAGGAAGATCTACAGGTGAGGGCAAATAGTCAATTACAGCATCTAACATAGGCTGCACACCCTTATTTTTAAATGCTGAACCACACAAAACAGGAACAAATGTGCTACTTAATGTCCCTTTTCTAATACATTTTTTTAAAACCTCTGTATCTGGCTCTTTTCCATCCAAATAGTCTTCCATAGCTTTATCATCTTGCTCAACAGCTATCTCAATCATTTGCTCACGCCATTTTTTAGCGTCATCTAATAAAGATTCATTAATATCCTCAATAACAAACTCTGCTCCTAGACTCTCATCTTTCCATCTTAACTGCTTCATTTCTACTAAATCTATTAAACCTAAGAAGTCTGACTCAGCGCCTAAAGGAAGCTGGATTACAAGAGGAATAGCACCCAATCTACTTTTCATCATGTCTACACAACGGTAAAAATCTGCTCCTGTTCTATCCATTTTATTAACAAAACACATTCTTGGAACGTCATACTTATCCGCTTGCCTCCATACTGTTTCAGATTGAGGCTCAACTCCAGCCACAGAATCGAAAACACATACAGCTCCATCAAGAACTCTTAGAGATCTTTCTACTTCAATAGTAAAATCAACATGGCCAGGCGTATCAATAATGTTAACCCTATAATCTTTCCAAAAGGCAGTAGTAGCTGCAGAAGTTATTGTAATCCCTCTTTCTTGTTCTTGCTCCATCCAATCCATAGTAGCTGCACCATCATGAACTTCACCAATTTTATGAGATTTACCAGTATAATAGAGCACTCTTTCAGTAGTAGTAGTTTTCCCAGCATCTATATGTGCCATAATGCCTATATTTCTATATTTTTCTATTGGAGTCGTACGCGTCATTCTAATTAATCCTTATATTACCATCTATAATGTGCAAAAGCTCTATTAGCTTCTGCCATTTTTAAAGTATCTTCTCTTTTCTTAACAGCAACACCTCTATTTTGTGAGGCATCTAGCAATTCATTAGCCAACCTATCAAGCATCGTTGATTCTGAACGGCCTCTTGCCGCACTTATTAACCATCTTATTGCTAAGGCTTGCCTTCTCTCTGGCCTAACTTCTGTTGGCACCTGATATGTTGCGCCACCCACTCTTCTTGATCTAGTTTCTATTTGAGGCTTAACATTCTCTATTGCTTCCTTAAAAACTTTAAGAGATTCTTGACCCGTTTTTTCATTTATCTTCTCTAACGCACCATACAAAATCTTTTCAGATGTTGTTTTTCTTCCATGCTGCATTAAACTATTTGAAAACTTAGATATAATTACATCTCTATACCTAGGATCTGGTATTAATTCTCTTTTTACTGCTTTGCGTCTCCTTGACATACTGAATCCCCTACTTAGGTCTCTTCGAACCATACTTGGAACGACGTTGACGTCTATCTGAAACACCTTGAGTATCTAATGTTCCTCTAATAATATGGTATCTTACTCCAGGTAAATCTTTTACTCTTCCTCCTCTTATCATAACTACAGAATGCTCTTGTAAATTATGACCTTCTCCTGGAATATAGCTAGTAACCTCAAATCCATTTGTTAGCCTTATACGCGCAACTTTTCTTAATGCTGAGTTTGGTTTTTTAGGAGTAGTTGTATATACCCTAGTACATACTCCTCTCTTCTGAGGGCAAGCCTCTAGAGCAGGAACTTTAGTTCTTTTTACAGGTACTTTTCGTCCTGATCTTACAAGCTGATTTACTGTCGGCATAAAAATTTCCAATCAAATTTTATTGGCAATAACACTAATAAAAAAAATATAAATTCGAAGGCCGCATATTATGTTCGAACACTGCGCCCGTCAACAAATATATTACTTTTATTTATTACTGATAATAACTTATTAAATCTTCTATAAAATTAACTATAAAATTCTTAGACTGCCTCTTCAGCACTCATAGAATTATTTTCTTCAGCTAATTTTATAACTGCTTCTTCTTTCTGCTTTAATATTTTTGCATCCCTGGCAAATGCAATTGCCTTATATCCCTGCAAAGAACGTCCCGTTCCTGCAGGAATCAATCTACCTACTATTACATTTTCTTTTAAGCCAACCAATTTGTCAGATTTTCCTCCAACAGCTGCTTCCGTTAAAACTCTAGTCGTCTCTTGGAATGATGCAGCAGAAATAAAAGAAGATGTAGATAAGCTAGCTTTAGTTATTCCTTGTAAAACAGGTTTCGATAATGCTTTATTTAATTTTTTTCCTAAACTATCATTTTCTATTTTAAATTCTTTTTTACCTACCTGCTCACCTATTAAGAAAGTTGTATCACCAGGATCTGTTATTTCTATTTTTTGCATCATTTGTCTAGTAATAACTTCTATGTGCTTATCATTAATTTTAACTCCTTGAAGTCTATAAACTTCTTGAACCTCATCGACTAAATATGAAGCTAAAGCCTCAACTCCTAATGCCGTTAAAATATCATGCGGAACTCTACTTCCATCTGTAAGAGTTTCACCTTTTCTAACTTCATCTCCCTCTTGAACTGTTATATGCCTGCCTTTTGGGATAAGGTATTCTGCTATATCTTTATTTTCAGATAATATTTCTAGCCTTCTTTTACCTTTATAATCTTTTCCAAACTGTACCTTGCCATCTACCTCAGAGATAAATGCGTGCTCTTTTGGTCTTCTAGCTTCAAATAATTCAGCAACTCTTGGCAAACCTCCAGTAATATCTCTTAATCTATACTCTAGAGGAATTCTAGCAATTAGGTCTCCCGCAAATACTTCCTGTCCATCATCAACACTAAGGATAGCGTCAACAGGCAGCTCATAAGAGGCGGATGCGCCCGAAGTAAGTTTTATAATTTTACCTGCTTTATTATGAACTTCTAATCTTGGAGAAAAATCTTTCATTTTAGGATTTGATTTAGTTAATTGAGAGCTTGCACGCCAATCTATGACTCTTTTAGAAGATATACCTGTTTCTTCATTCATCTCTTCATGAATAGAAACTCTTTCTAATAAATCTGCATATTTTATTATACCTGACTTCTCAGATATTATAGGTCGCGTATAAGGGTCCCACTCAACTAATTTATCTCCTTTTACTATCTTAGAGCCATCTTTAAATAATAATCTAGCCCCCTTTGGAATTCTATTTCTAGACCTCTCTCTACTGTTTGCATCTAGTATTACGACTTCAGCATCTCTGCTCATAACAACATTTGAACCATTAGAATCCTTAATTATATTTCCTTTGATTAATTTTAAAGTCCCATCTATTGCACTTTCTACACTAGACTGTTCAGTTTGTTGAGCAGCTCCTCCTATATGAAATGTACGCATAGTAAGCTGAGTTCCAGGCTCTCCTATAGATTGAGCTGCAATAACTCCTACAGCTTCACCCATATTAACCCTAGTACCTCTTGCTAAATCTCTGCCGTAACAAGTTGCACAAACCCCTTCTGCAGTCTCACAAGTCAGTACTGATTTAACTTTTATAGAATCAATATCTGCATTTTCAATAGCAAATACGTCCGCTTCATCTATTAAACTTCCTTCTTTGACTAAAACTTTATTTGTTTCAGGATCTATTATATCTTCTGCCGAAGACCTACCAAGGATTTGCTCCCCTATAGTTTCTATAATATCAGAACCTTCAACAATTGTTTTTTTAATAATTCCTTCTTTTGTACCACAATCATATTCCGTTATTATTACATCTTGCGCTACATCTACTAATCTTCTAGTTAAATATCCAGAATTAGCTGTTTTTAATGCTGTGTCTGCAAGCCCTTTTCTTGCTCCATGCGTAGAGTTGAAGTATTCTAAAACTGATAAACCTTCTTTAAAATTAGAAATAATTGGCGTTTCAATTATTTCTCCTGAAGGCTTGGCCATTAAACCTCTCATAGCTGCTAATTGCTTCATTTGAGCAGTTGAACCTCTAGCACCTGAATCAGCCATCATAAATACTGAATTCATTTTTCTTCCAACACCTTTAGCCATTTCACTCATCATTGCATCTGTAACTTGATCCGTACACTGCGACCAGGCATCTACAACTTTATTATATTTTTCTTGGTGTGTTAATAAACCATCACTGTACTGACTTTCATAAACTTTTACTTCTTCAGAAGTTTTATTTACCAATGTTTTTTTAGCTTCAGGTATAATCATATCATCTTTACCAAATGATATCCCAGCCTTACAGGCTTCCGTAAAGCCAATTTTCATTAGCCTATCAGAAAATATTACAGTTTCTTTCTGACCACAATGCCTATAAACCATATCAATTAAATTACTTACTTCTTTCTTTTTTAAAACTTTATTAATTAAATCATATTTAATTTTATAATTTTTAGGCAAAACCTCAGAAATTAACATTCTACCGGCTGTTGTTTCTACAACCTGCAGTAACTCCTCATTATTTTCATCTACAGAGGTAAATCTAGCTTTTATTTTAGCATGTAAAGTCACATAACCAGAATGAAGCGCATGTTTTATTTCTGCCAAGCTTCCAAAAATAGTTCCTTCGCCCTTATCTCCGTCATGCATCAAAGACATATAATATAAACCTAAAACTATATCTTGTGTAGGCACAATTATAGGCTTGCCGTTAGCAGGACTTAATATATTATTAGTAGACATCATTAAAACTCTTGCTTCTAATTGAGCTTCCAATGATAGAGGCACATGTACTGCCATTTGATCTCCATCAAAATCTGCATTAAAAGCTGTACATACCAATGGATGCAGCTGGATTGCTTTACCTTCTATCAATACAGGCTCAAATGCTTGAATACCTAACCTATGAAGTGTCGGAGCTCTATTTAATAATACAGGGTGCTCTCGAATTACTTGCTCTAATATATCCCATACTTCAGGCTGCTCTTTTTCAACCATTTTTTTTGCTGCTTTAATTGAAGTGGCTAAACCATACAACTCTAATTTAGAATAAATAAATGGTTTAAATAATTCTAAAGCCATTTTTTTAGGAATACCACATTCATGTAATTTAAGCTCCGGACCAACCACAATAACAGACCTACCAGAGTAATCACATCTTTTTCCCAATAAATTTTGCCTAAACCTACCCTGCTTACCTTTCAGCATATCAGCTAAAGATTTTAATGGCCTTTTATTAGAGCCTGTAATTGGTCTAGACCTTCTAGAATTATCAAATAATGCATCAACAGATTCTTGAAGCATTCTTTTTTCATTTCTAATAATAATATCAGGTGCTCTTAAATCCAATAGGCGTTTCAACCTATTATTTCTGTTAATAACTCTTCTATAAAGGTCATTTAAATCACTAGTGGCAAACCTTCCACCATCAAGAGGGACTAAAGGCCTTAATTCTGGAGGCAAGATTGGAACTACATCTAAAATCATCCATTCCGGTAAATTTCCAGAACTGATAAAAGCTTCTACTAACTTAAGTCTTTTCACATATTTTTTTCTTTTTATTTCAGATGTAATGACTTTTAATTCACCTCTCATATAATCACGCTGCTCTATTAAATCAATCGCCTTAAGCATCTCTTTAATTGCTTCAGCTCCGATTGAAGCTTCAAATTCTGAACCATATTCATCCAAAGCATCTTGATGCTCTGATTCACTTAATAATTGATGCAATTTTAAATCAGTTGTACCAGGCTCCATTATTACAAAATTTTCAAAATACAGTATTTTTTCTACATCTTTCATGGCCATATCAAGCAAAAGACTTATTCTTGATGGCAAAGATTTTAAAAACCAAATATGTGCTACTGGAGCAGCTAACGTTATATGCCCCATCCTATCTCTTCTTACTTTAGATTGAATCACCTCTACACCACACTTCTCACAAACAACTCCTCTATGCTTCATTCTTTTATATTTTCCACAAAGGCATTCATAATCTTTAATAGGACCAAAAATCTTAGCACAGAAAAGGCCATCTTTTTCAGGCTTAAAAGTTCTATAATTAATTGTTTCTGGTTTTTTTACTTCACCAAAAGACCAAGAACGGATGACGTCTGGACTAGCTATTGATATTTTTATTTCATCAAAATTACTATTTATAGTTACTGGTTCAAAAACTTTTAGAAGTTTGCTCATATTTTTTTTCTCACTATTATCTAATAAATTAGTTATAAATTATGGTTTATCTCTAGTATTTAAGCCTACATTTAAACATAAAGCCTGTAACTCTTTAGTTAAAACATTAAAGGACTCTGGGATACCTGACTCAAAGCTGTCTTCTCCTCTGATTATTGCTTCATAAACTTTTGTTCTGCCTGAAACATCGTCAGACTTAACAGTTAACATTTCTTGTAATGTATATGATGCTCCATAAGCCTGAAGCGCCCAAACTTCCATTTCTCCAAACCTTTGTCCTCCAAATTGGGCCTTTCCTCCTAATGGTTGTTGAGTAACTAAGCTATATGGACCTATTGATCTAGCGTGTATCTTATCATCCACTAAATGATGAAGTTTAAGCATATAAACATAGCCCACCGTAATTTGTCTATCAAAGGTTTCTCCCGTCCTACCATCAGTAAGAGTAACCTGACCAGATACATCCCGTTCAGCATGTTTTAACTGCTCTTTAATATCCTCTTCATTTGCTCCATCAAATACTGGTGTTGCCATGGGCACACCTTTTTTTAGGTTTCCTGCCAACTCAAGAAGGTCTTCATTATTAATATCTTTCTCAGCATTTTTCCAAACAGTGCTTCCATAGACCTTTTTAAACTTCTCTTTAAGCTTTGATATTCTTTCTTCTTTTTGATAATTATTTACAATCTCTGATATCTGTTTTCCTAGGCCTGCAGATGCCCACCCAAGGTGAGTTTCTAAAATTTGCCCAACATTCATTCGAGAAGGCACACCCAGAGGGTTAAGAACAATATCTACTGGAGTACCATCTTCTGAGTAAGGCATGTCTTCAACTAAAGCAATCTTAGAAATAACACCTTTATTACCATGTCTACCAGCCATTTTATCACCAGGCTGAAGCTTACGTTTTACAGCAACAAACACTTTCACCATTTTTAATACGCCAGGTAAAAGCTCATCTCCGTCCTGAATTTTGTCAACTTTTTCCTCAAATCTAACTTGAAGTCTTTTTATTTCATCATCAAATTCTTTCTTTAATGTCTCAATTTCTAACATAACCTTTTCATTAGCAACCACAAATTGCCAACATTGTCCTAAAGTATAGTCAGATAAAATATTACTATCGATTTTTTTATCACTTTTAAATCCCTTTGGTCCCTCAATAGCCTTATTTGCTAGTAATAAACCTCTAAGCCTATCGAATACATTATTTTCAATTATTCTTAGCTCATCATCCCTATCTTCAGCAAACCTTGAAATTCCTTCTCTCTCTATCTCTAAAGCTCTCTCATCTTTATCTACTCCTCTTCTAGAAAAAACTCTTACTTCTACTACTGTTCCAGTAACACCTGGTGGCAACCTTAAAGATGAATCTCTTACATCTGCAGCTTTTTCTCCAAAAATTGCCCTTAATAGTTTTTCTTCTGGTGTAGCAGGAGTCTCTCCTTTAGGAGTAACTTTTCCAACCAAAATATCATTAGAACCAACTTCAGCTCCAATATATACTATGCCTGCCTCATCAAGGTTTTTTAAAGCCTCTTCTCCAACATTAGGAATATCTCTACTTATTTCTTCAGGCCCAAGCTTTGTATCTCTTGCCATAACATCAAATTCTTCTATGTGGATTGAAGTAAAAACATCTTCCTGAACTACTCTTTCTGAAATTAAAATTGAATCCTCATAATTGTATCCGTTATAAGGCATAAAAGCGACCAACACATTTCTTCCCAGCGCAAGCTCTCCTAGATCCGTTGAGGGACCATCCGCAATAATGTCTCCTGCATTTGCTCTATCACCAACTTTAACTAAAGGTCTCTGATTTATTGCTGTATTTTGATTAGACCTTTGAAATTTCAATAAGTTATATATATCAACACCAATAGTTCTTTCAGGATTATCCGGATCTGCAACACTTATAACTATTCTACTAGCATCTACTTGATCTACATATCCAGAACGTCTAGCCGCTACTGCTGAACCTGAATCGGCAGCTACCTTGGATTCCATACCAGTTCCTACAAGAGGCGCCTGAGCTTTTATTAAAGGAACTGCTTGCCTTTGCATATTAGACCCCATTAAAGCTCTATTAGCGTCATCATTTTCTAAAAAAGGTATAAGGGCAGCAGCCACTGATACTAATTGTTTTGGAGAAACATCAATGTATTCAATATTTTTTGGATGAACCATAACAAAGTCGCCATCTTTCCTACAACTCACAAGGTCATCTTCAAATTTCCCTGCCTTAGTCAGCACTGCATTAGCTTGAGCTATAGTATATTTACTTTCCTCCATTGCAGATAAATAAATTACTTCGGAGGTAACTTTTTCACTTTTAACTACCCTATATGGACTTTCAATAAATCCATATTTATTAATCTTAGCATGTGTAGCTAAGCTATTAATAAGCCCAATATTTGGACCTTCAGGAGTTTCAATCGGACAAATTCTTCCATAATGCGTAGGATGGACGTCCCTAACTTCGAAACCTGCTCTTTCTCTAGTAAGCCCTCCAGGCCCTAAAGCAGACACCCTTCTTTTATGAGTAATTTCGCTTAATGGGTTTGTTTGATCCATAAATTGACTCAATTGAGACGAGCCAAAAAATTCTCTTATCGATGCTTGCGCCGGTTTTGAGTTAATTAAATCTTGTGGCATAACTGAATCTATTTCTGCAGATGACATTTTTTCTCTTACTGCTCTTTCCATTCTAGAAAGTCCAATTCGATACTGGTTTTCTAATAACTCTCCTACAGACCTAACTCTTCTGTTTCCTAAATGATCTATATCATCTACTTCTCCTATCCCATCTCTGAGACCAACCAACACTCTTAATACTCCCAAAATATCCTGTTTTCTGATTTCAGTAACCGTATCTTTAGAGGAAATATCCAGTCTATTATTTAGCTTAACCCTACCAACTGCCGAAAGATCATATCTTTCAGATCTTTCTTCTAAAATATTTTTATTACTGACCCAAAAAGTAGCAGGCAACCCATCTCTAGCAACAGCAGATAAAGTTATTAAAGACCAGTCACCTTCATTATCTATTATCCAACTACCGGCAGATTCCATTAATTCCTTAGACAAAACTTTAAGTACTTTTGATTTGGAAGAAGCTTCTGACCTACATTCTACTTCTTCATTAATAAAAGAAGCCTTAGTAAAAAATAAATCATAAAATAATCTCTCAGATGTTTCTTCAGTTGGCGGTTCTCCAGGTCTCATAATTCTATAAATATCTGCAAGCGCCTCTACCCTTGAAGATGTCTTATCTGCATCAACCAAAGTATTTCTAATATAAGATCCAATTCTATTACTTAGCAAAATTATTGAAATGTTCTTTATACTATGCTCTTCAAGGTTTACAAGAGCTTCCTCATTTAGGATTTGCCCTGCTTCAAGAAAAATCTCACCTGTTTCTTCATTAACAGAATCTATTGCAGAGTATTGGTTTTCTATAGCTTCATTAGGAAACAGAAGTTTTGAAATTCCACTCTCTTCTGCTTGTTTTATTAAACGAGAATTAATCCTAGTATCTGCCTTAAAAATAACCTTACCTTTATCTGACTTGATATCATAATCATACTTCATACTAAGTAATCTTGACCCTACAAAATCTGTAACCCAGCCACTTTTTACTTTTTCATAATGTACAATTTCATAAAATTTTTCTAAAATCTCTTCTTCATTCATGTTTAAAGACTTTAGAATTAATGAAACTGGAAGCTTTCTTCTTCTATCAATTCTGACAAATACGTTATCTTTTGCATCAAACTCAAAATCTAACCATGATCCTCTATAAGGTATAATTCTAGCATTAAATAAAATTTTTCCTGAAGAATGTCCTTTACCTTTATCGTGATCAAAAAACACACCAGGCGAACGATGCATCTGGCTAACCACTACTCTTTCAGTACCATTTACAACAAAAGTACCTTTTTCTGTCATTAATGGCATATCTCCCATATAAACATCTTGTTCTAATATACTTCTAACTGATTTAATACCTGTCTCTTCGTCTAAATCATATATAATTAATCTAAATTTAACTCTAAGCGGGGCAGCATAAGTTAGACCTCTTTGACGACACTCCTCTACGTCATATTTAGATTTCCCTAACTCATAAGAAACAAACTGTAACTCTGAAGTATCTGTGAAATCACTTATAGGAAAAACAGAATCAAAAACTCTAAATAAACCTTGAGTAATTGCTGATTCCTTAGATCCTGCACTTTCAGATACTAAAAACTTTTCGTAAGAAGCTTTTTGTACATCAATTAAATTTGGCATCTCCGCCACTTCATTAATAGTTCCAAAAGATTTACGAATTCTTTTTCGTCCGGTTAAACTTATATGGGATGTAATCATTTTTGAATGCCTCGCAGTAAATAACTTAAAAATCGCTACTTAATTTAGTATCAAGTAAAATTTAATATCTATATTAATCTAAACTATATAAAAAAAACGATAACTAATATAACGCTTAAAACCAATACATGTATTTTTCTTAGCATCTATAATAAAGTGCTTTATTATAATATATAACATATTCTTTAAAACAGATTTTTTTATATCCTAGAGTATATGATACCGCAAGCAAATTATTATAAAGACTAAAAAAACGCATACAATGCTAATTAAAATAAATTAGACTATTTTAGCTCTACAGTTGCACCAGCTTCTTCTAATTTTTTCTTAATTTCTTCTGCTTCTTCCTTTGACGCCCCGTCTTTAACTGATTTTGGAGCAGCTTCTACCAAATCTTTAGCTTCTTTAAGACCTAAAGCTGTAATAGCTCTAACTTCCTTAATTACACTAATCTTAGATTCACCTATTGAAGCCAATATAACATCAAAGCTATCCTTTTCCTCTGCAGGGGCAGCAGCACCAGCTGGCGCAGCCACAGCTACAGCAGCAGCTGCTGAAACTCCCCATTTTTCTTCAAGAAGCTTAGAAAGTTCTGCAGCTTCCATAACCGTTAATGTAGACAATTCTTCTACTATTTTTTCTAGATCAGCCATTATTTTTCCTTTCAAAATTAAACTGTATATTTAGTAATTATGCGACTTCTTTAACACCTTCGTATGCTTTGGTAACTGTTATTAACTGTTTAGCTGGAGCTGCAACAACAGTAGCAATTTGTCTTGCTGGAGCAGAAATTAATCCTACTAGTTTTGCATGAAGCTCTGGCAAAGAAGGTAAAGAAGCAAGATGCTTTATTCCATCTATATCCAAAACTTTACTCTTTAATGCTCCACCAACTACAATTAAATTTTCATTATTTTTAGCAAACTCATTAGTAACTTTCGCAGCTGCTACTACATCATTTGAGTATGCTATTGCAGTTGGACCGTTAAACAAGTCTGATATATTTTCATATACTCCACCTGCAAGAGCAATCTTGATTAATCTGTTTTTTGTAACCTTAAAGGAAACATTAGAATCTCTAGATTGGGCCCTTAGATCATTTATTGCTTCAGCATTGATACCTTTATATTGTGTAACAATTACAGCTTCTGCTTCTTCTAAGATATTCTTAAAATCAGCAACAGCTTTTTCTTTTTGTGATCTATCCATTTGACCCTCTCATTTAAGCTCTATCTAAGATTTATGAATTTAGCACAAGAATTTCAGTGCTTAATTCTATCTATGCAGAATTTAATCCCAATATAGGGAACCTGCAGTCTTAGACAGATATTATTTATTACCTTATCCAATAATATAAATAATTGTAAAAATCAAGCAATTGATTAATTTAAATTAATTTATACACCCAAACTATTAATATCTATTTTTATAGCTGGCCCCATACTTGAACTAATAGATACTTTTTTTATAAACTGTCCTTTTGCTCCAGTTGGTCTAGCTTTACTAACAGAACTGATAAATGCAGATAAGTTTTCCAACAAATCTTCTTCTTTAAAACTAGCTTTACCTACGCCAGCGTGTATTATTCCAGCTTTTTCTACTCTAAATTCTACTTGTCCACTTTTTATAGCCTTTACAGCGGCCTCAACATCCATAGTAACTGATCCTAATTTAGGATTAGGCATTAATCCTCTTGGACCCAAAACCTTTCCTAGTTTGCCTACCACAGCCATCATATCTGGTGTCGCAATTATCCTATCAAAATCAATTTCGCCTTTTTGAACTTTTTCAGCTAAATCCTCTGCTCCTACTATATCAGCTCCTGCAGCTTTAGCCTCATCTGCTTTTTTATCTCTAGCAAATACAGCAACTCTAGCTGTTTTTCCTGTACCTTTTGGCATAGCTACTACACCTCTTACCATTTGATCTGCATGTTTTGGGTCTACACCTAAATTCATTGCTATATCCACTGTTTCATCGAATTTAACAGTAGCTTTTTCCTTTAGCATTTTAATTGCTTCTTTTAAATCTACAAAAGAATCTGCAGATAAACCTTCGGTTATTTTTTTGTATCTTTTAGAAATTTTAGGCATAATTTACTCCACTACCTCTACGCCCATAGACCTAGCTGTTCCCGCTAAAATTTTACAGGCATCATCTAGTGTATGTGCATTTAAATCAGACATTTTATTCTCAGCTATATCTTCTAACTGTTTTCTAGTAATTTTTGCAATAGGCTCATCTCTTCCAGGGGTTTGAGAAGCCTTCTTAATATTTATTGCTTTCATAATTAAATAGCTAGCGGGTGGCTTTTTATAAACAAAGCTAAAAGTTTTATCCTGATAGACTGTAATAACCACAGGCAATGGAGCACCCTGTTCCATTTGCTGTGTTTCTGCATTAAACGCTTTACAGAACTCCATAATATTTAAACCAGCCTGCCCTAAAGCTGGACCAACTGGTGGAGCTGGCGCTGCCTTACCTGCAGGGACCTGAAGCTTAACATATCCAGTTATTTTTTTTGCCATTTATTTATCTCCAAGAGTTCATATAAATTATTATTAAAATTAACCTTTTTCTACCTGTCCATAACCTAATTCTACTAATGTAGAACGTCCAAATATGGATACAGCTATTTTGAGCCTTTCTTTTTCTTCGTCTATATCTTCTACTACTCCATTAAATGATGCAAAAGGACCATCGGCTACTTTTACAGTTTCTCCAATTTGATATATTATAGACCTTTTAGGCTTATCCACCCCTTCCTGGACCTGACTTAGTATTGCTTGCGCTTCAGATTCAGTAATTGGAGAAGGCTTTCCAGACGAACCTAAAAAGCCACTAACTTTTGGAGTTTCTTTTACCAAATGCCAAGTATCATCAGTCATATCCATATTTATTAAAATATAACCTGGAAAAAATTTTCTTTCCGCATTAACTTTTTTTCCACGCCTTACTTCTATAACTTCTTCCATAGGAACAAGGACTTGAGAAAAATGGTCAGATAAACCCTTTCTTTCAGCCTGCTCTTTTATTACCTGAGACACCTTCTTTTCAAAACCAGAATGTGTGTTT
>ERZ651776.3707-NODE-3707-length-14847-cov-4.015978_pt1 | contig 14847 bp, 20 predicted proteins | sample MGYA00514761_ERZ651776 | MGnify/ENA metagenome assembly ERZ651776 | reverse complement strand
AATCTTAGATACTAATGTCTGATACCACTCAAAACGAGTTCCGTAGAAAGTAGTTGTAGCAAACGAGTTAGTACCTGAATCGAAGTCCTCACCAGCTTTTGCTGACCAGTATTCTTCTGTTTGAGCATCACTAATTAACATATCAAGGATTTCCAAATCAATTTCCATTGAGATGTAATCACTTAACATTGATGTTAATTCAGCTTCAGCATCGACAGAATGATAAGCGTTTAAGTCTTGAGCAAGCTCAGGTGACCAAACAGCTTTCAACTTACGAGTCTTAGCAACAATTGGTAATGATCTCATTTCCAAGTTAACTTCAGGTATACTTAGTGAATCAGTAGTAGCATTACCAACTCTATCTTCAAAATCACCTCTGTCACCAGCGGTGTTTTCTGTCAAGAAATCAACATTATAAGATCCTGAAGCAGCATCTATAGTAGCAGCATCTATAACAATCTTAATGTTAGCACCATCTTCTTTAGTATACTGAGGTAAAACTGTAGCATCAGTAGCAGTTATGTTCCAAGACCTAAGAGCTTTGTAATCTGCAGATGGAAAGTTACTTTTTGCAATAGTAGCTGTAAAAAGTGCATTTGTCATTGAAGCAGAATCTTCACTATTAAAGTCAATGTCTTTAAAAGTAGCTACAGTAGCAGCACCTGTTGTAGATACCGCAAGAGTTGATGAACTAACTGAAAATCCATACTTACCAACTCCGTAAAGTCCATCTTCTCCGAAAGGAGCAGAAGAACCGGATGGTGAGTTAGGACCTGTTTTTCCGTGAATTGAATCACCGGAAGTGAATTTACCTTCTGTTTTTCCATACTTGAAATCAAGATAGAAAACTAGTCCAGATGGTAAGTTCATTGGTTGAACAGAAACAAGTTCCTGTGCAACGATGTTTCCAAATACTCGTCTTACAAGTGGAAGGGCAACTCCTGACCATTCTTCATCACCAACACCGGCTCCGGCGTTTGGTGAAGTAGTAGAATTCTCAGATATTAACTGACGTGCCTGGTTTTCTAACAATGTAGCCATACCAGAGCGTTGCCACTCATTATCCATTCCTTCTAAAAGTCCAGATTGTTCCCACTTAGTAACGAGCTTAGCGGCCTCATCTTTCTGCTTCTTAATAGGTGAAGCTGAATTCAGAAGACCTTCGTTTATATAATCGCTCATTTTATTTTCTCCGAATTAAAGCGGTTTATGATTTAATTATACCAGCAAGCTTTCTGAAACGATCTGCAACTTCGACTTCTTCACTAATGATTTTAGTCTTTGGTGCAGTTCCACCAGATTTCTTACTAGCATATGATTCCTTAACAACTTCTTTCTTCTCTTTACCGTTGTCTGTATAAGACTCAGCAAGAGTAGAATATACCAACTTAATCTCACGAGATGTTTGAGCTCTGTCAAATGTCTCTACAATTTTAAGTTTTTGGTCGTTACTTAGTACAAACTCTTTAAAAAGTTTATTTGTATAAAGTAATTTTGCATTAAGGATGTTAACTTCATGAAGCTTGTCTTTTAGAAAAACAACAGCTTCCTTATATTCATTAAGCTCGCTTTGTAGCGTATTAACTTGTTCGTGAACTTTACCTTTACCTGGATCTTCTTCGTCACCAGCGGAAGGTTGCTTCACACCAGTTCCTGAACCGATACCAGATGAGGTTGATTGTTCATCAACTTCGTCTTTATCTTCATCTTCGTCATCATGTTCAGCTTCTGTTACGACTTCTTCTTCGTTTACAGAATCTTCATCATCAGACTCAGTTTCGTTTAACTCTTCTTCAAGCTCTTTGATTACTGCTTCTAAATCAAGCTCTTCAGACTCATCAACTTCTTCTTCTTCGTCTTCGTGCTCTTCTTCGGAAACAATAGGGGCATACTTCACACCATCGATTTCAACGATTTCAGACTCATCAACTTCTTCTTCGTCATCGTCTTCTCGTCTCGGTGAATCATGTTCACCTTCTTCGACTTCTTCATCATCATCTTCTCGTCTTGGTGAATCATGCATACCTTCGGCAGTTTCCTCGTCATCCTCTTCTTTTTCAGCAAAAGGATTTTCATCTTCATCTTCGTCTTCTTCAGCTAACTTAGCTGACAACATTGATTTTAGATGTGGAGTAAAGGCCTCTTCAAGAGCCATCTTAGCGTTTTGCAGAGCAGTTTCACGAACAGCTTTAGCATCAGCGATAGCTTCTTTTAATAAATCAGACATATTATGTCTCCCATACTATTTGTATTGGAATAAAGTTATTCTGGAACTTTAATTAGGATTAATTTTTTAGACTCTGTAAGACCACAGAGTATTGAGGTTACATATAAATATGTAATTACATATAAGTATATAGAAAAATATAAAAACTAGTCGTTTAACTTGAGAGATTTTATCTTTATCATTCTTTGCTTTCTTTTCTCTCGTCTAGCAGCAGATGGCTTCTGATAAAATTCTCTTTCTCTAAGTTCCTTTAACATATTAGAGTTTTTAACTCTTCTTTTAAATTCTGAAAGAGCTCTCTCGATACTTTTACCTGTTGCATCTACATAAAGTAATGTAGAACCTTTATTTTTTGATTTCTTTTGTTTTTTAAACATGTTAGAACCTTTGTTGTTATTCTTCATCATCTTCCTCTATTAGTTGAGCTTCAGATAAACATCCCCTAGCAACTGCTGTATGAGCATCTTCTATATGAATGATTTCTGAAATAGGTATTGGAAAATCATCTTGGTCAAACTGTTCATTAAACACATCCAAGAATCCTTTTACTAAAGAAGTTCCACCACCGATAACGATAGGAACTGCTTCAGGAAAGTTAGGAACATTTTCAACACCCTCAAACTGAACCTTTAAGTTAGTTAAAAGATAATTAATTAGGGCACCATAATAAGAACGGATAGCGATAAGAACATTAGCCTCATCCGTTTCTTCTTCATAAATATTTTGATAAGTAGCAGCAGATAAATCAAGTGTAGTTGATGTTTCTTTAATATTAGTTACCTTAGCTTTTGATACTCCTGTATCCATAGAAACATTTTCATCAACCCAATCTCCACCACGACTTACACTAAAAGATAGGGCAGTCATCCCTTGATACATAACTGCTATGTTACACATACCAGCACCCATCGAGATGGCTACTCCTGTTAGTTGAGTATCAACCAAACCTTCATAACCAATAGCAACTGCCTCTTCTATCTTTTTTACGTTATATCCGTATTGTTCTATTATCGTTCTCAATACATCTTCGTGATATGACACTTCCCTTTTAACATCAATAGGTTTAGATGGAATACAATAAACACATGTTTCCCCATCTACAGCGTCACCCAACAACTCTCCGATTATGGCGTTTAGAACTGGTAAAGCATCTTTCTCTGTAGGATTTAATAGACCACTTTTCATCGGTCTTTTAAGTTCGGCTGTTGAGAATATTTGAGCATAGTTGAAAGCGTGTTGTCCAACTATATGAACTTTACCCGCTTTCTCTACGAAAGGAATTCCTTGTCGTTTTAACATTCTCTTGACTTGGTTCACCTCCCCATCGACAGTTAAGAATGCATTTCTTTGTTTTTTTACTAGCTCTTCTGTAGCAGCAATATAGAATGATGTACCACAATCTAAACCTTTTGCCATATCTAACCTCTTCTAAGTTGTTTAAGTTTTTCTTTCTGAGTTACTACTTTACCTTTTATTACTTCATCTGATTTGATAGATGATTTTTCTGGTTTTTGTAGCATTATATTTTTTTTTGTTTCAATTTCGATATGCCTAATTTTTTTCTGTTTTGGTAGCTCGACTTCAACAGCTTTTGGTGTTGGCCTATTCGTAAAAACCTCTTTCGTCTTTTTCTTTTTATCATCTCTGTAAAATAACCTTAATAGTATTCCTATAATAAAACCGATTTGCCATAATGTCAATGAGACATAAATAAATGTATTACTTATCTCCATTCTTGACAGCTTTAGTAATAGCATCTCTTCTTTTCTTTAGATATCTATCACTATCATCAGTATCACCATCGTTGTCAATATCATCATCTTCTTTACCGACTGGATCTAAACCCTCGTCAATATCATAATAACGATTTAAAATATTTCCCATGTCTTCGTAAAGAGCAGAAAGTCTTTGATTTGTGGCATTTGCCTCTACAGCAGTCTTTTTAAACTGACCTGTCAATCCCTTGAGTTCTTTCATATTTCTCTTTACACTAACATTATCAAACCAATCATCACTTTCACCAAGAATGTGATTCTGAGCAGACTCAGCCATCTGAACGAGTTGTTTAGCAGTTTCTAAAATATTGTTATTGTGATAAATTTGTTTACCAACTGTTTGGTAAGACCTAACTGCTTCTATCACTTCATACTTATTTACTCTTGGTTTCTCATCAGCCATAATTCCTATGTCTTCGATTAAACCCATTAACTTAATATTTTTCATTTCAACTCCCTCATTCTGAGCTAACTTGTTTGTAATTTTTTCTTTAATGTATTTGTCTGCCAAATGTTTTTCTCTACCGTATTTGGCTTGACTCCACTTTTTCTGCAGAGACATCGGTAAATCTGTTTCACTTAAACCATTGTTGATAAATGAAGCAACCCTTCTAGCATCAACACCTGGTATCTTTCTATAACGGAACTCTTCTAACTTTTTTAACCAAGAACGAACTTCCCTTACGGTTACTCGTTTGTTGACACTTTCATCAACCCTCTTGTATTTTTTTCCGTTAAATTTAATTTCGTCTTTCATATCTATAAATATTATGTTATTTACTTTCCCCATCATCTTTCATGTGATGAGTTAAATAGTCTTTTACTGAATTCATGTAATCAGCAGATTTTGTAATCTTTGCTTCTAACCACTCAGGTAAATCCATATCATCTGTAATCATTTCAGAAACATCTTTTGAATCACTAGCACATTCCATAGCATCGTGTTTAGCCATCTTACCTTCTTTTCTGTCGTGGTGACTTTCTAATAAATCTTTTAACTTAATCACGATTCTTCCTCTCAAAGTCTTTAAGTTTTACCTTAAACTCTATGATGTGTTTTTTGTAAAGGGAAGCAACTTCTAAAGATTCTTTTTTCAATCCGTCTTTTCCTAAATCTTTTATAAGTTGTTTAACATTCTTTTCTAACCTATCAAGATTGTTATTTACATTATCAAAGTATCCCCTAAAATAATTTGGGATTCCTTCGTTTAAAAATTCTTTTAACTTAATCATGTTTTAATTCCAGCTTTTTTTAATTTAGCATGAAGTCCTAACATCCAACTTCTAGTCATACCATCAACATCAGCTTTACCTTTAAATTTATTAGTTATTTTAAGTATAGTATCACTAACTTTATTTAACTGACTAGCCATCTGTTGTTCGGGTGCTTCGTTGATAGTTTCTTCATTTACAGATTCATTTGCTTTTTGAAGAGCAAATTCAACTCTACCATTTTTAGATAATCCCTTTTCCATTTTTTCAATCTTTTTTACAGCAGCTGTCATATTACCACCCATTGACTTAGCCACTTTAATTGCCTTAGCTATTACAGATGAAGAGAATGCTTTTTCGTTTACATCTTCTTTACCCTCTTGATATTTTTTTGTTATATCTTCTAGTGTAGGAAGTGGATCGCCAAATCCTCTATTCTCATATCCAGGTGAGTTGTAATTCTTTCCTTCTAATAAATCCTTTAATTTAATCATTTTTATACCTCTCTTAATTAGTATTGTAGTACTGACGAATATGTATACCTAATTCTTCATCACTATATCTTTCTAAAAGTTCTTGAACAATTTTACCACTACTTCGTAATGCTGCTCCTAGCTCTGTATTATTTGAATACTCGTCAATATAAGGTTTTAAAGTTGATTTAGAAGCTTCTACTAAAGACATTTTATACCTCTACGACCTTATATCGTCTGTTTGTAGAATCAGCATCAAATAGCTCATCCATTTTTGTAGTAGCATCACTTTCAACATCATACTCATAAATATCATCATCCGAACTTAATTTTGCTGTCCAAGCTTTTCCACCGGTTGAACTAATAGTATTAGCATTTGTTTCATTCCAAACCCAAGCTGGTATATCATCTGGTCTTGGAGCTAATTCCATTACCACTCGGTATGCCATTATTTAGCAACCTGTTTTACTTTTTCTATTGACCTTCCAGCAAAGTAAGCAGCATATACGGTCATTAAAAGAGTTTGATATACAGGTACATAAGCAGCACCTATTGTAAAAGCTTTATCACCGATGGTTAAGTTTCCATCAAAGATACTTAGGACGGTAAATATAGCAGTTAGAAACACCAATGTCAATGGTCTGATATTTTTACTTAACCAACTCCCATGTTTCATATCAGCTTCCCAACGAGCAGATACTTGAGCTTGAGCAGCTTGTTCTGCTTGTGCTAATATACTTGTAATTCTTTCTTTAGCAGCTGCCTTCTCTTCACCTGATGTGTGTAGATTATCAATAATCCCACCTACATCTTTAATTGTGTCTCCACCTAGTAATGAACCGGCGCCTTTTGCTAATGTACTTAATAACCCCATAATTTACCCCTTAATCGTCAGCATGTTCTAATAGTTTAACATCATCTTCAGCGTTGTTAAACCAAAAGTCAATGACCTTTGCGAATGAACCAACGAATCCACCTAACATTAATAATAATATTTCTTTCCATCCACCCATCACATCAACACCACTACTCATAAAGTAAATCATAAGTCCTAATATTGTAGCAAATAGTGAAACAACAACAATACTAATTAACCACTTCTTGTTTTGTCTAAATTTTATTATACCAATTAACTCTGTATTAATTTGATGTTTTTGGTCTTGGACATGGTAATCCACTTCATCTTCTTTTTTAGCTAATTCAGCCATTATGAACTCCTATAAACGGGTATACAATCCTGTATGTTTTGTAAATATTTTTTGTAGTTGGTCATTGTAAACACCTGTTACTTTCTTGACCACTTTTATCTTAGTTCCTCTTATTCTAATAAATTCCATATCATATAAGTCGTTAGATTTTAAGTCAACTCTTACATAATTTATACTTTTAGAGTTTTTACCAATTCTAAATCCTAAACCTTGTTTACCAAATGAAAATTGTTTAGCACCGGTCATAGCAATAAACTTATTACCACCCAATTGTTTTAAGGTTATATCTGCTTGTTGTTTGGTCATCTTTTCATTTACAGATTTATCTTTTTTCTTTTTCTTTAATAGGTGTGGTCCTGCTGGTTCATCACCAAGCTCACCATCTAAGCCATATCCACAGGTTCCTTCTAGTATATCTTTTAATTTAATCATCTTTACTTCTTTTTTAGTTTAGCATACTTCTTTAGAGCATCTTTACTCTTCTTATTCTTCTTATTATACTTATCTAGTTTCTTACCAAACTTATCACCCAAACCTTCTAGCGTTTCATCTTCACTTAAACCTGGATTTTCTTGTTGTCCTCTAGCCCACGATTGCATTATGTCATCAAATGGAATAAGATGTTTTCCATATGCTTTATTTATAATCTTTCCGTCTACTCTACTACCAGTTGACTTATCCATTAGTTTCATTACATCTCTGACTTCTTGTGAGAATTTTATATAAGCCATATCAAATTTTCTTAGTATCATACTAGCTTGTTTTTTTTGACCTTCATTTACTGATAATGGGGATTTTTGATGATTTCTACCTTTTCTGAATTCAAAGCCGTTTCTCTTATTAATTGAACCAATAAATGCACCTTTATAATAAAGTTCAGCATAATTCATTTTTTTTGATTTAGCAACTTTTGTTGTTTTAGAAATCACATCGGAAAATTTATCACCTTTAACTATTTCTTCATGTGATGTCTGTCTATTGTTAGTGTCTTTGTAGAAATCTACATCAAATGCAGAGATGCTTTCATTTACGGATTCCATACCAAGATGACTTATTTTACCCATACCTGATTTACTTTTAAGTCTAATTGGTTCTTTTGCTTTTTGTTTCAAATCAATACCGAATCTTTTCTTGATATTCTGTAAGGATTTTGGGTTAATCTTATCGATATTAATTGCTAATAGTTTTTTATTCGTAGTGAGTCTAAAATCTTTATTTGGTGCTAAATCAAGAACATTGGATAAATACAATCCTAAATCCTTGAACTTTTTCTTATTCAAATCCTTAGAGTATACATGAGCCATATTGACTTCATTTACATCTTCTTTAATTCCCAATACCTTTGGCATTTTTAAAGTCATATCAACAAGTTCATCAGAAGTATATTTTTCCATAGCTTTCTGATACTTCTTCATCTTTGGGTGATTGTAAATCTTCATAATAAGGTTAGCAGTTTTACCGTTCATCTTTGTACCGGTAACATTACCATACTTATTTTGTTTAGCTAAGTTTTCAATAGATTTTAATACTTTTGAATTTTCATTCATTTGATATTCTCCAAATACCTCATCTAATACTTCATCTATTATTGGATTGAAGTCAGGCATATTATTTTCTTTTTTCAAACGGCTCTTTTCAGCTCGTCCTCTATTCTTTGATTCTTTTTCAAATCCCACAATCTTTCCCCCCTTATGAGAAGCATCCTTACCATCACCATTTCCATAAGTTCCTTTTTGTCTGTTATACTTATTTAATTCTGCTCTGTATTTTTTAGACTTAGTGGATGATTGAAATTTCTTATACTCATCCTTGTAGTCTCTTTCAGCTTCATTCACAGATTCATTTTTCTTTTTTGATAAAGCCTTTTTCACATCTTTAATGTCCTGTTGAATAAATTTTATGTGGTTTGTCATTTTCTTTGACTTAGCAACAGCTAACATATTATTTAAATTTATAATATATTGAGCTAATTCGTTTTTAGTTGCACTTTTATATGCCCCTTCTTTTATTTTTTTAGTAGGTAAGTCATCGTGTTTGGTTTTAGCATACTTTTTAACACTACCTTTCTTCATAGATTTAGCAGCATCTTGAGCATCTTTTGAAAACTTACTAGCAGGTTGTTCACCCTTTTGGATTGACCGAACTATTCCCATAAACTTTTGTTGCTTTTTGGAAACCGATGGCATTATTATCCCCTCATTATAGAGTTGATAATAGACTCAATCTTTGTTTCGGCTTTTGGTTGTTCCACACCTTCATTAACAGGTCTCATGAAAGCACCATGTGTAGATGGATTTGATACGAAATCAAATGCAATAAGTTCAAAGTCAGGTTGAACTTGAACGGTGTCTGCTTCTTGCATTGGTTCTACTGAACCTAATCCTCTTGAAGAGATACCAAGTTTTATACCTGATTTAAATAATTCTTTTAAGATGTTTCCAGCAGGTGTTGATAGAACCTCAACAGTTCCTAACAAGTCATCACCATCCCAATGCATCTCAATGATATTATGTGAAGCATTGTTTAGGTTAACAACAGAACTATCAGGATGGTCTAACTCACCTAATGCTCTTCTCTCACTAACTTGTTCTGATAGATATTTAGATACTTCTTTTAAAAGAACTTCTCTTGGATATACCCTACCATTTTGATTCTTGGATTCTGCTCTTTGTAAAACACCCTTTACGATTAATCGACCATCATTTTCTTTTATAGATTCATCAATTTTATTTCTTGATATCTGAAATGGTCTTACATCTACTAATAATTTTTTATTCATTTTATATTCCTAGTTTCCTGTGTATACAAAGGTTACATCACCTACTGTTCCAGCAGCATCTGTTTGTCTCCAAGCAACTGGATTGATATCAAGACGAACAGGACCACCAGCAGCGTTATTTAAAACTGAACCTGTTGTATATGTACCAATACTACCGGATTGATAAGCAAAAGCATATGTTCCATTTACATTAATAATAACATGATTAGGTCTATCTACTATAGTTTCCTTATCTGGAGTTGTTGCCTTGCCATGAGCACTCAAAGGTATTGCCTTTGGTTGTGATTTTAAGTTATTGTTAGGATTTGCTTCATACCTTGACATTTATTTGCCTCCCCAAGAGCTTCGTTTTACCCAAATATCAAAAAGGATATCTGAGACTTCTTTTCTTATTTGTTTTTTAATTTTATCTAAATCTTGTTTTGATACATCTTCATCTATGAATTTGTATCCTGTTTGTTTTTCAATATTTTTCTTTCTTTTCTTTTTCATCTTACCAAAAGCATATGGTGTTTGGTATCCATCAACACTAGCAGTAGTAGTTATTTCCTTTAACTTTTTCTTAAATAACCTACTTGCTAGTTCTTTAACTAAAGAATTAAATTTTGCTGAGTTCTTTGTCAAGTTCATAGTATCTCAAAAGTTGAACAACTGAATTATCATCAGTTTGTTTTGATTCATTTAAACAAAATTTATCAGCACAATTAATTGCTTCTTGTAACTTTATTTTTAAAACCTTATCCTTTACTTTCTTTACTTTGGAATTTAATTTAGTTTTAAGTTTTGGTATTTGAGTTTCTACGAACACAGAAAAGTTGTTTGTATTAGAAATATTACTAATGTATTCTTTAAGAACTTTCTTTTGATGGTCTGAAAGATTAGTATATTTGTTATTGAACTTTTCTAAAAGTGTTTTGTAAGAAAGGATTCTTAAATCTTTATCTTTAAACTCAGCTGGTACATAAGACTTTTCTTTTTTGTGTCCTATTGCAGTTACGTTCTCTACGATAATAAAGTAACTTTCAGTTTTTTCGTCAGCACTCATCTCATTGATACCTTCAAACAACTTATATGTAGAAGCAAATACTTTATAGTCTGGAAGTTTTGAACTGAAAAGTTGATTTACATCATAGGATTCTTTTATAGCAGCAATCGTGTTATACTTCTCTCTTCGTAAAGCAGCGTTATTTAAAAGTCCTCTTTGTTTAATTACTTCTGATAAGAAAAAATCAGCTTTCTTGTCTGATTTAAATTTCTTAGTCATTATTAAACTATATAAAGCCAACTCTTTACCTAACTCTGTATGTTCATTAAATTGTTTTTTAATGATTTTAAGAGCCGGTGACTCCTTCTTTTTGTTTAACACATCTACTGTTACTTGTCTTAATAAGAACTCAAATAGTAGTCCTGTGTTTCTTAATTTACTATGTTTAAATTTGCTCATATAATATTTTCCAAAGTATTTTGATACAATTATTCATATATAAATATAACATAAATTAGATAAAGTAGGTAATTACTCTTTTATTATGTTATCTTCACTCAACAATGATGATTCTTTTTTAGGAAACTTTTCTTTGAGTTGATCTAATATACCTTCCCTAGCCATCACCGTACTGGCCTTTGATGTAGCAAGTGGAGATTTACCCTTAAACTCTCTTTTTCCGTAGGACCTGTCTGTATCTTTTAAACTATCATGTCCATATTTATCTTTCATCGTATCTCTATCTTTAAAAGAATCTTTCTTACTACCACCCCAATCGCCGTTTCTACTTACCGAAAAGTCATCCTCATCATCTTTTGGTTCTACATCTTGTGTAGCAGGATCAACCCCTTCTGCTTCTATCTGTTCAAACCTATATTTTTGTTTTGTATCCTCAACAATACCATCGAACAATACTTTCTTTTTCTCATCCGAAAAATCAAAGATGTTATCGTAAATCCACTCTCTTGAGAATAGTTTTGTTTCCATAGCTTTTTCAGCTGCTTCTATTTGTTGATTTAACAATTCAAGTTTTTCTTGTTCGTGAATCATAGATGGGTTTTGTAGTTCTAAACTAAAGTCAATTAAGTCAGCATCGGTAAATCCTTGTGAATAAAGATGGACAATACCGATTTTAGTTAATTCACTTACAATAATCTTTTGTAATCTTTCTATTGTTCTAGCAAAACGGACATCCTCAGCAGCCAATGTAGCTTTACCACCACTTAGACCTTCTTCATATCCTAAGAAAGCTTTTGGTATTCTTAAACTAGCCATTAACTTGTTTCTTAGATACTCAATATCTTCTATTTGGTCGTTGTTAGAAAGACCTTGTAGTGTATCTATCTGTGTTCCACTATCTCCACCACGAACTGGTAAGAAAAAATCTTCGGTAACAGATTCTACATTATATTTTAAGTTATAATCACCTGTATTTTGGTCGATAACAGGAGTCTTCTTCATCTTGTTGATGATTTTTTGCATAAACTGTTCAACTTCTCTTGGTGGTATGTTTCCAACATCAATCTTAAACACCCTTTTCTCAGGTGCTCTCATGATTCTGTGAATCAACATAGCATCTTCCATAAGAGTTAATTGTTTATAAATCTTTCTTCCGTTTTCCAATAAAGAACGACCATATGGTAAAAAGTTTGTATCAGATAATACACGGAAGTGAGCTATCTCATAGTTTTCTTTTATTTCTTTTTTATCTTCGTTTATCTCAAACTGAATAAGTTGTGGGTTAGCAGGATCATGGTCTTCTAACCTTGTAATTTCGTAAGCAGAAATAGGTTTTACATTTACCACTCCGTATTTATCGACAATATCTAACTGAAGATAAAAGTCTCCATACTTAGTCATATTACGAATCCAACTCCACAAGTTAAATTCGATATTTATAACATCATAAAATAAGTTATGTAAAATCTTTTGAACTTGATTGTTTTCACTTTTTACTTTAAGTATTTCACCCTCAATATTATCAACGGTTGATTCATCAGAATAAATGTCAAGAGCAGAAGCAATAATCGGGTCTTGATCCATTAACTCGTAATCTTTGAATAAATCATGTTTTCTTATCTCATAAGCAGCTCTTCTATTTTGAGCTGTTGCATATGGATTTGTATAAGTATTTTGCATCATCCGACTATATCGGTCAACAAAATTTGTTGTCAAACTTGTTTGTGAATAATCTAAATCTTTTACTACTAATCTATTATCATCAGCCTTTCTGATGATAACATTAGATTGAAATAATCTACCAAGTCGTGTAAATAAATTGTCTGCCATGTTTTACCCCAATAGCCAAGATAAGTCTTCTTCTTCGCCGTTATTAAGTTTTATTTTATATGGATTATCTTTTGGAACATTGTTTGATGTCATTACTGCTGAGTTTCCATTTAAACTTCCAATAGAACTAACCAAACTACTTTGAAATTCGTTTCTCTCTGATTGAATACGAATCGCAGTATCCCTAATCCATAATAAAATAGAATACGACATAACGAGGTCATCGTTATATCCATCTAATGCTTCAGTTTTACTATTCTTATATATAAATACAAAAAGTTCATCAATTAAACGAGTTGATTTTATCTTTACCATTTTTTCTCGTGTATATTCTTCCATCTTAGCGATAATTAATGGTTTAGACTTCATAGTTGTTGTGAAACCTGGTATCTTGTTTCTATCTATTTGTCTATATCTGTTTGTATGTTGAACATCTTCATCTACAATAAGATGATTTTTTTCTTGATAAAAAAGATTTTCATATCCTCTATCAATAATTGTTTGTAATGTAGCCCAACCTATGTTATTGTTTTCAACAACAAGTAGGGCATCATTGTATTTTGTAGCTAACTCAATTAAAAAGTTTCCAAACTCGGTTGTTCCTAACTGACCTTTGTATTCTGCTACCTGTTCCATCTCTTCTATATCAAATACTTGAGCAGTGCTGTAATCAGTTCCATCTCCTCGAGCAACATCAGCACTAACCAAGTATTTTTTAGCATAATCTGGATATCCCCATATCCATAAGTTTCTATCAAACCCACTCTTCTCATTTGGCTCACAACACATATTATCTTTATACCAACCCAAGATAAGAGGATCAACAACTGAACGACCAGAACTTAAAAAGTCAGCATCACATTCTTGAGCAGCTTTACTAGGTCCTAATATCTTATTTTGTTCATCTCTCCAACTCTGGTCTCTTTCAGGATGTTGTGACCAATGAAGTTTAATCGTATTAAATTTATTTGTTCCATCTTTAGCATCCATCCAAGTTTTGTGAAACCAATTACCCACACCATTAGGTGTTGATATACCGATACAACGACCACCGGTAGCTAATGTCTGTTGAGCGGCAGTCCATATAATATCAATCTTGTCAATGAAAGCAGCCTCATCAAGTATCAGTAGGGATAGAGCTTCAGAACGACCAGCAGATTCATTAGAAGCAATAGCTTTTATCTGTGAACCATTCTTAAATATAAGTGAAAGTTTGTTGTTTTCCACAATAGCAGTTTTCAACCAATTAGGTAAACCTTCATACATAATACGAACTTTAGTTACCAAGTTTTTTGCTGTATCCTTAGATGTAGCAATACATAGGATGTTTTTATCATTATGAAACAACATCATCCATAGAGCATAAGCAGCACTTAGGGTTGATATACCTAACTGACGAGATTTTAATACAACATTATAGTCGTGTTTTTCAAACTCATCTAATACATCATACTGATAAGGATATAGTTTAAACTTTATCTTACCTCGTTGTGGATGTTGGATAGTGCAAAACTCATTGATAAAGTATGATGGGTTTTGAACACACTTTACATAGTTTTGTTTTATCGCTTGTTTTAAGTTACTCATATTTTATTTAAACCTTGTTCGTGGTTTCCAATAGCAGTTGCTATCGTATCATCAAATGGACTATCTGCTTTTTCTACACCATCCATTTCAGATTCGTATTCAGCGAGAACAGCTTCCCATCTTTTTTCTTCTTGTTCTTTTACCCAATCTTTCCATTTAGTAGTTCCACTTCTTTTATCTTCTCTTTTTAATTTCATTTCAAAATCTATTTGACAATATTTACATTTTTTAAATCTATTATAAGTTTGTTGGTCAATAGTTTTAAGGATTAATTTTTCACAATCATCACATTTGTCAAATCCTTTTGGTGGA
>ERZ651776.3704-NODE-3704-length-14854-cov-3.013196_pt1 | contig 14854 bp, 14 predicted proteins | sample MGYA00514761_ERZ651776 | MGnify/ENA metagenome assembly ERZ651776 | reverse complement strand
ATCAGCATCGATATCGTGCCGAGCCCATATCCCCAGAACCCGATAAACGTCCGGTCCTGACGCGCCATCGCTTCGCGGCCAGCAAACCCAATCATCACCACAGCTGCGAGCAAGGTAAGCCATGGCGACATGGCCTTGAATAAAGCTTTGAGGACAAGGCCAACGAGCGTCAGTTGCACAACCATCCTGATCGCTGCAATAACCAGACGCTTTGCCGTACCCAGTTTGTAATAGATCGACAATCCTGCATTGATGCACAGCAATGAAGCCGCGAGCGCAATATCCCAATAATTGAGGCTGTCGTAACTCATGATGTTTCCTCGGCCAATGCGCCGTCATTAATGACAAACTGTCGATGAGCAAGGCGCTTTGCCTGTGCTGCATCGTGAGACACCATGATGATACTGATACCCGCATCCAATTTTTCGCGTAAAACCCCTTCAACTTTTGCCGTCGCTTCTGGGTCTAGGGCGGAGGTTGGCTCGTCTTATAAAAGAACGCGGGGGTTTTGAACGATCGCTCGCAACAAGCCTAGTCGTTGGCGCTCACCCGTCGACAAACGGTCTGTAGGCCATGACATAGCGCTGTCAGGAAAACCAAACCGGATCAAATAACCGGCTGCGATATCTGGCTCATCAAAGTGTGCCGCAACACTATCAGCCCACCACCCGCTTTCTGCAGGCACGTATATCACCAACCAGCGCCATTCATACGCCTCCATCGAATCACGAGATATATCGTCCAGAGATACGCGACCTTCACTTGGATCCAAGTCTGCAATTGCGCGTAAAAACAATGACTTTCCAGCGCCAGAGGGGCCTCGGATCGACAGGCATTCACCTGCATTCATCTCAAGGTTCATCGGCTGCAAGTAAGAACGACAAAGCTGTTGAACAATAAACATGGCCCATCGTGGCCGAGGCTGAGGCTGTCGACAAGCCCGCCCCCATCAGATACCTATGTAAAATCAAACCAGTCTTAAGGAGCCGAGATGAGCAACCTTTCAGAATCGCAAGATTATACCGAGATCGTCCGTCCAGAATGGGCCGATTGCAATAATCATATGAATGTCGCGTTCTATGTCCTGATTTTTGATCACGGGACTGATGCGCTTCTTGAAAGCATAGGCATGAACCTTGCCCATCGCGAATCTACAGGCAGTTCAGTTTTTGTCGCCGAAGCGCACGTAACATACGATAACGAAGTCATGGTGGGCGAAACGGTTCGCATTCAATCCCAAGTCATAGATTATGATGAAAAGCGCCTTCATCTCATGCATCAAATGTTCAAAGCAGATGGTGAATTGGCCGCGACCAATGAGTTGATGATACTGCATGTCAACTTGAACACCAGAAAAGCATGTGCATTCCCAAAAAATATTTTGAGTGAGATTTCATCTATAGCGCTTATTGATGCGCCCAAACCAAAACCAAAACAAATAGGCCAGACAATCGCTATTCCTCGCCGATGAAAGATAAGTGATATATTTCACTTGGCCTACACGCTTTGCTTTGCAAAAATAAAAGAAGACTACTGGAAGGCGATACCGTTGGAATACGCAGATAGTTCGGAACAGACATCAATATTTGCCGAAAAAGCGCTCGAAGAAATGCGCGCCCGAGGCCTTACCCAACATCCAAATAACTATACACTTGGGTATACGTTTGTATCGGCCGCAATACCGGATCTAACCCTCGCAATCACAAACCTTGATGAAAAACAAGAACCCGTCACGGAACATCTCTGTGCCGAACTTCATCAAAAGTTTTTTCCACGGCCAGAGAAGAAGCCGCCGTTGTCGACGCGTCTTCAAAACTATCCAGTCAAATGACAGCAGTGCTCGGCGACATTACCGCAGCCGGTGAAGATGTTGATGTAAATATCGATGAGTTGGGCACCGTTTTAGAAAGCCTTTCAAAAAACGAGGGGGTTGCTGAAGCGAAAACCGCAATTTCTTCAGCAATTAAAATTACGCGGGATATTTCTGAAAAAATTCTATCCTCGAAGTCAGCCTTCGACGGTCTAGTGCTGAGATTGAGCGATTACGTGGAAATATGGAGGTCCTTCGTCTAAAAGCTTATACCGACGGCCTCACAGGTATTGCGAACCGCAAAAGCTTTGATCAAGTGCTCAAGCAGTCAACGATCAATGCGATGGAAGATGGCACCTCATTATGTTTAATGATGATAGATATTGACCACTTCAAAGCGTTTAATGATACGCACGGTCATCAAGTTGACGATCTCGTCCTAAGGTTACTGGCTGCAACATTACGCGAGAACGTCAAAGGTCAGGACACCCCTGCACGCTACGGTGGGGAGGAGTTTGCGGTTATTTTACCTAACACGCAGCTTGTCGATGCCATGACTGTTGCCGAGACATTACGCAAAGCCATTAGCAGAAAAAATCTCCGAGATAAGAAATCAGGCAATGATATGGGCCGCATTGCCATCTCGGCTGGCGTCACCAGTTTTCAATATGGTGAAGCAGTCGGCCAGTTTATCTATCGTACGGATCAAGCCTTGTATCACGCGAAAAATACAGGGCGCGACAAAGTCTGTTCTGATAATGATATTGATACGACAGTCGCGCATCACGAAATTTGACTTCGGTAAATCTTGAATGCAATTTCAAGCATGACCCTCATACCTCAAGAAATTTTTGACCGCCTTCCATCCGCCATCATCGTTGTTGATGATCGTCGCCGCGTCATGCACGCCAACAGGTCTGCGATTGATTTAATTGGCAACAATGCACTGAACAGAGATTTAGCTTTAAGCCTGCGTCATCCGGTTATTCTGGATAGCCTTGATGCCGTTTTGGCAGGCTCGACCGAACAGAACGGCGAGATCACAATTCCAGCCCCTGTTTCTCAAAGCTTCGTATTTCATGCCGAGCGCATTCTTGACACCCCTCTTTCTGATGGGTCATTCGCAACACTCGTACTGGATAACATCACATCAGCGCATAAGACCGAAGAGATGCGTGCCAGTTTTGTGGCAAACGTATCTCATGAATTACGGTCGCCATTGACGGCAATCATTGGGTTCATCGAAACATTACAAGGCCCTGCCAGCGACGATGCGAATGCACGCCAACGATTTTTAAATATTATGTTCCGCGAATCACAACGGATGGCGCGCCTGATTGACGGTTTGCTTTCACTGTCACGTGTCGAAATTAACGAGCACATCGCCCCCAAAGATGCTGTCGATGTTCCCCGCATCATTCAGAATGTCATGGAGACGCTGCAACCCCAGGCAACAAAACGAGGCATCACACTAAGTCTAGATGCCGAAGACAATACACCCGTCGCCATCGCAGACGCAGACCAACTACATCAAGTCTTTCTCAACCTCATCGAAAACGCGATCAAATACGGCGGCGAAGATAACGCCGTAAAAGTCAGTACGAAGCCAGTGGACCGTGTCCCAGGATCTGCACGACCAGGTCTATCTGTGACGATCCAGGACCAAGGTCCCGGCATCCCCAAAAGCTTGATTCCCAGATTGACGGAAAGATTTTATCGGATCGATGAGGCCCGTTCGAGCACGGCTGAGACAGGAATGAGCAGCACAGGGCTCGGCCTCGCCATCGTCAAACATATTATAAATCGCCACCGTGGGCACATGACTGCGCAAAGCGAAATTGGTGTCGGCAGTACATTCACGGTATTTTTGCCAGCACATCCCGACCCTGCCTCAGCATCACGCTAAGCCCCCAACCTAAGTTATCCACTGACATTCTGCCTGTGTCATAAAAGAGTCACATATATGACATATAACCGAAGCGGCTCGGGAATAGGTTCCGTCGTGCGCGGTCAATGAGTTTGCATTCGGCAATCATTGTTTGGCCGTTTCATAACGGAGATTTCTCCGAAACATCATAGACAGGAGTTAGCCATGTATCGTAAATTTATCGGGATTGCAGTTGTTGCTGGTATTGCTGTAGCAGGTTCTGCGGCTGAAGCCCGTGACCAGATTCGCGTTGTTGGATCGTCTACAGTTTATCCATTTGCAACAGTTGTTGCAGAACAGTTTGGAAAAACATCACAGTTTAAGACACCAGTTATCGAGAGCACAGGCTCCGGTGGCGGCTTGAAATTATTCTGTTCCGGTGTTGGCGTAGAGCATCCAGACATCACGAACGCATCTCGTCGGATCAAACAGTCCGAAATTGACAAGTGCGCCAAAAATGGCGTGAACGACATCACTGAAATCAAAGTCGGCTATGACGGCATTGTCCTTGCGAACGCAAAGACCGCGCCTGTTATGAAGATCACCAAGCAGCAAATCTTCTTGGCGCTTGCTAAGAACATTCCTGATGGCAAGGGTGGTCTTAAAGAAAACGACAACATGAAGTGGTCTGATATCGATCCTTCATTACCAGCATCGAAAATTGAAGTGCTTGGACCGCCACCAACCTCTGGCACACGGGATGCGTTTGCAGAATTGGCTCTTGAGGGTGGTTGCAAAACATTCAAAGAAATCAAAGCGATAAAAAAGACTGACAAAAAGAAATACAAAGCTGTTTGTCATGGTGTTCGTGAAGATGGTGGGTATGTCGAAGCTGGCGAGAACGATGTCCTTATCGTGCGCAAGCTCGAAGCTAATCCAGCGGCATTCGGTGTCTTTGGTTTCTCATTCCTCGATCAAAACGCTGACAAGGTTCAAGGTTCATTGATCGGAAATGTTGGACCAACGTTCGACGCGATTGCTGACGGGTCTTATCCGGTTTCACGTTCGCTTTACTTTTACGTCAAAGTGGCACATGTCGGCAAAGTGCCTGGCATCAAAGAGTTTGTGTCTACGTTTACATCTGAGCAAATGTATGGCCCAGACGGCGTCCTTTCAGAAAGAGGCTTGATCCCAATGCCTGACGCTGAACGTGCGAAGTTCCGAAAAGATGCAGAAATGATGTCGAATAACATCACGATGTAAGACGGTTTAGGTCCTCGGTTCGCCGGGGGCCTTCTTCCTTTCCAAGTAGGTTTTTCTTTATGTCATTTTATTTTGTTCTTATTGCTCTTGTTATCATGACCGCCGCTGGATTTTACCTTGGCCGGTCACGCTCACTCGTCAGCGTTGGTGGCAATGCACAACACCTTCATTCAAGACCACATTATCACGGCTATTTTGTCGCACTATGGTGTGGCATTCCGACACTTCTGGTTCTATTCGTATGGACCGCTTTTCAAACATCAATCATCGAAGCTTTGGTCTACGCGAATCTCGCATCTGAATTGATCCTTACCGATGCGGCTCAGATGTCTCTTGTTATGAACGACATTCGTAATCTGGCAGCAGGTAATATTACGTCCGGCGAAATCACACCCGCCGTCCGCGCCGCGTCAGATCATTATATCAACCTCACCACGATCAGCGGCCTCGCACAGTTTGTTGTTGTTCTAGCGCTTGGCATTACAGGAATTTCTTACGCACGCACGCGCATCAACCCGAAACTCCGTGCCCGCAATCTTGTTGAAAAAACGTTGATTGTGCTTTTAATCCTTTGCTCTGCCATTGCCATCCTGACCACGATTGGTATCGTTTTATCGCTAGTTTTCGAATCATACCGCTTCTTTCAAAAAGTCTCCCCGACCGAGTTTTTATTTGGTCTTCAGTGGAGCCCGCAAACAGCTCTTCGTGCCGATCAGGTTGGCGCAAGTGGCGCGTTTGGCGCCATCCCTCTTTTCGCAGGTACCTTGCTCATCTCGCTGGTCGCAATGTGTGTTGCAGGCCCGATAGGCCTTTTGTCCGCCATCTATATGGCTGAGTACGCACCGCCAAAAGTACGTGGCACCGTCAAACCATTGCTCGAAATTCTAGCTGGCATCCCAACCGTCGTTTATGGATTTTTCGCAGCCCTAACTGTTGCGCCATTTCTGCGCGGTCAGGGGTCGCTAATGGGCCTGGATATTTCATCAGAAAGCGCACTCGCTGCGGGCCTTGTCATGGGCATCATGATTATCCCGTTTGTGTCTTCTTTATCTGATGATGTCATTAATGCGGTGCCACAAAGTCTCCGCGAAGGCTCATACGGTCTTGGTGCGACAAAATCAGAAACCATCAAACGCGTGATCCTCCCCGCTGCGCTGCCGGGGATTGTCGGCTCATTCATGCTCGCAATCTCACGCGCCATTGGCGAGACCATGATCGTTGTTATGGCGGCAGGCCTTGGCGCCAATCTAACCGCCAATCCTTTTGAAGCCGTCACCACAGTAACCGTACAGATCGTGACCTTATTGGTCGGCGATCAAGAATTCGATAGTGCGAAGACACTGGCTGCGTTCGCACTTGGTCTGGTACTTTTCTGTGTCACGCTGATCCTCAATATCATCGCGATGGCGGTGGTGAATAAGTACCGAGAGCAATATGACTAATTCAACAGTGAATGAACCTACGCCGCTCAAGCAGGCATCAAAAGATCGTGCACAACACGCATCCGATGCTGTCAAAAATGGACTTAAGCGTCGCTATGCCGCCGAAGCACGATTCAAAGCCTATGGTATTGGTGCCATTGCATTGGCTTTAACAGTTGTCGGCATTCTGTTCACCACCATTATTAGCAATGGTCTGCCGGCGTTTACAGAAACAACTCTTGAGCTCGAGATTGAACTGAGCGAAGACGTGATCGACCCCTCAAGGACGCGTGATCCAGGCACTTTGGCGCGCGCCAATTATAGAAAAGTCGTATTTGATGCACTCCTTACAGAATTCCCTGACGTAAAAAGTCGGGCCGATAAGCGCAAACTACGCTCAATGCTCAGTCGTGGAGCGAGTTTTCAGGTTCAAAAGCTTGTCGTCGATGACCCTGGCTTAATTGGCCAGCGGATCAATTTCGTCGTCCCCGTCTCATCCGATTTTGATCTCTATGAAAAAGGTGTCATCAATAAAGATGTCGCCAATGCCGATCGTCGCGTATCAGACCAACAGATGGTCTGGCATGACACGCTGAAAGAGCGCGGCATGATCACGACATCTTTTAATACGACGTTTTTCACAAGTGCCGATTCTCGTGAGCCAGAACTCGCGGGTATTTGGGGCGCGGTGTCTGGGTCATTCTTTACAATGATCGTGACGTTATTGCTGTCATTCCCGATTGGTGTGGCGGCGGCGGTTTACCTCGAAGAGTTCGCACCAAAGAACCGCATCACACAAATCATCGAAGTGAACATCAACAACTTGGCCGCGGTCCCATCGATCGTATACGGCCTTTTGGGCCTTGCTGTATTCATCAATTTCTTTGGCCTGCCCCGCTCGGCACCCCTTGTTGGCGGCATGGTTTTAGCGTTGATGACACTCCCAACCATCATCATTGCCAGCCGCGCCGCGCTTAAAGCCGTCCCGCCTTCTATTCGCGAGGCCGCGCTCGGCCTTGGCGCATCGCGCATGCAAGTGGTCAGCCATCACGTTCTGCCCCTCGCAATGCCTGGCATCCTGACCGGTACCATCATCGGCATGGCGCAAGCGCTAGGCGAAACAGCCCCTTTGCTGATGATCGGCATGGTCGCGTTTATTGTTGATATCCCAGGCGGCATCACCGACCCTGCGACCGTATTACCGGTCCAGGTTTACTTATGGGCAGACAGCCCTGAGCGCGCGTTTGTCGCCCGTACCTCTGCGGCGATTATGGTGCTCTTGGCTTTCTTAATTCTCATGAACGCACTCGCCGTTCTTCTCCGTAAAAAATTCGAACGACGTTGGTAGAAAGATAAACGAATGACCGAAGCAACAACAAATTCTATGACGACCGTGATGCCACCGGCTCCTGATGCAACAACTGAGCCTCGCCGCGTGAAGTACAGCACAAAAAACGTCGATGTGTTTTATGGTGCGAAACAGGCATTGTTTGATGTCTCACTCGACATCCATGAGTATGAAGTTACAGCTCTGATTGGCCCGTCAGGGTGCGGCAAATCAACGTATCTGCGATCCCTCAATCGCATGAACGACACCATAGATATTTGCCGTGTCACAGGCTCCATCGAACTGGATGGTATTGATGTATATTCGGATGAGATCGATGTTGTTCACTTGCGCGCACGGGTCGGCATGGTTTTCCAAAAGCCAAACCCGTTCCCAAAAACGATTTTTGAAAACGTGGCTTACGGGCCACGCATTCACGGTATCGCAACGTCAAAAAGCGAGATTGATGCGATTGTTGAAGACAGCCTGACCAAAGCCGGGCTTTGGAAAGAAGTCAAAGATCGCCTTGATGAAGCAGGCACCGGACTTTCTGGTGGACAGCAACAACGTTTGTGCATTGCGCGTGCGATTGCCGTACAGCCGGAAGTGATCTTGATGGACGAGCCCTGCTCGGCACTTGATCCTATTGCAACAGCGAGGATCGAAGAGCTTATCGATGAACTTCGTAATAACTTCTCAATCGTAATTGTGACACACTCGATGCAGCAAGCTGCCCGCGTATCACAACGGACCGCATTTTTTCACTTGGGCGATCTTGTCGAAGTTGGTGAGACAGGCAAAATATTCACGACCCCCGATGATCAAAAAACCCAAGATTACATTACAGGCCGCTTCGGCTAAGCAGAGGAATTCGCAATGGTTACCGAACATATCGTTACTAAATTCGACGAGGACCTCAATCAGCTCGATAACTTGATCGCTGAAATGGGAGGACACGCCGAGCATCAATTCGCCGACTCGATCAAAGGACTGATCCGCCGCGATACAGAATTGGCTGAAAAAGTCATCCTCAATGACAAGCGCATTGACGCCATCGAGGTCGCTGTTGATCAGCATACGATTTCCATGCTGGCATTGCGCCAACCCATGGCCGATGACCTTCGCGTTGTCATCACAGCACTTCGTATTGCCAGCATCATTGAGCGGATTGGCGATTACTCAAAGAATATCTCAAAACGTACCGTCGCGATTACCCAGTCAGCACCCGTTGGCCCTGCCAGAACAATCTCCCAGATGGGTGATGTCGTTCAGGGCATGATCAACACAGTATTAGATGCGTACCTGCAGCGTAATGCAGACCTGGCCGAAGATGTTCGCCAGCGAGATGAAGAAGTAGACGCCTTGCACACCAGCTTATTTCGCGAGCTGCTGACGTATATGATGGAAGACCCCAGAAGCATCTCGGCATGTACGCACCTTTTATTTGTTGCCAAGAACATCGAACGTATTGGCGATCATGCGACCAACATTGCTGAGAATGTTTACTTCCTCGTACATGGAAAAATGCCTGACGAGACCCGCCCAAAAGACGATCAATCAAGCTACACTATGATTGATGATAGCGATAAAAATAACAATTGAGAATGATCAATGGATAGTATGTCACACATTTTAATCATCGAAGACGACCCATCGCTGGTCGAACTTCTTCGCTACAATCTTGAAAACGAAGGCTTCGAAGTCAGCATCGCACGTGACGGAGAAGAAGGCCTTGAGAGTATTGCGACACAAGCTCCAGACTTGGTCGTTCTTGACTGGATGTTACCTAACGTGTCTGGCATCGAAGTATGTCGGCAGTTACGCCAAAAATCAGAAACACGTTCCATGCCAGTTATTATGTTAACGGCCAAGGGCGAAGAAAGTGACCGCCTCCGGGGTCTTGAGACCGGGGCAGATGATTATATCGTAAAGCCATTTTCTCCTGCTGAATTGACTGCCCGCATTAAAGCTGTGCTCCGTCGCGCACATCCGGAACAAGCCGGTGACACCCTTGAATATGCTGATATTGAAATGGACCTCGTGTCACACCGTGTTTCACGGAGCGGCACAGCCATCAAGCTTGGCCCAACAGAATTTCGCTTACTGCATTCATTCCTGGAAAAGCCCGGACGCGTATTCTCCCGTGAACAGCTGCTTGATAAAGTTTGGGGCCGCGATATTTATGTTGAACTTCGCACCGTTGATGTTCATATCCGCCGACTACGCAAAGCATTGAATACCGAGAATGAAACCGATCTCATTCGGACAGTCCGTTCAGCCGGGTATTCGCTGGATGCCGAGAAGTTCTAAACTGACATAAAGCGACCTTTAACAACATTCTGCGTGTATTTTTACGCCGTTAGCCTTTTCTTTAATGAATACAGGCCTATGCTCAAGATAAGTTGCCCCAAGAAAAGCATAGGGCCGGCATGCCGCAGTCGCGATTCACATACGGACAAATTCAGTCTGCATTCCGAAAGACCATCCACAACGAGCACCTTTTGCTAGTTGTTTTGGGTCTTGGCGTCGGTTGCTTATCCGGGATGGCTGTCATTGGATTGCGTGAAGCCATTGACGCCATCGAGATTTTTTACTTCGACGTCACGACCAGCATGCTGGCGCGCTACGAAATTGTCGTAGAGCCCTGGAAGCTTATTTTAGCACCCACACTCGGTGGACTTGTTGTTGGCTTGATTACCTGGAAGTTCATGCCGGGGGGCCGCAACCAAGGCGTTGCTGATGTCGTTGAAGCATCCGCCATGCGATCCGGGCACATGTCATCACGGGTCGGCATTATCTCAGCAATCACCAGCATTATATCTGTCGGATCAGGTGCTTCTGTCGGCCGTGAAGGCCCCGCCGTACATTTGGGCGCATCCCTCGCAGGATTTGTCGCAAGGCGCCTTCATTTATCACGCTCGTTAGCTCGCACATTATTGGGCTGCGGTGTCGCCGCTGCCGTATCGGCATCTTTCAATGCGCCAATCGCAGGCGCGCTTTTTGCTACAGAAGTTGTCGTCGGGCAGTACACCTTAAAAACCTTCGCCCCTATTGTTGTCGCCAGCGTCGCAGGCACGGCACTATCACACATTCATTTTGGCGAAGTCTCAGCCTTCCTTCTGGGCGACAACCACATTACATCTTTCTGGGAATTCCCCGCATTCGTTGGCTTAGGAATAGTCTCAGCCATCATCATGATGCGCAGTATTTTTATCGCACAGGACGCCGCGGCAAAAATCCCGGTCCCCGTTTGGTTTAAGCCTGCCATCGCTGGCTGCATCGTGGGTATTATTGCTGTCTGGCTCCCGCAAGTCCTGGGTGTCGGATACGGGTTTGTTGAATGGGCCATCCTTGGTCAATTTGAAATCAAACTGTTGATAGCGATTGGATTGGCAAAAGTCCTTGCGACTGCACTTTGTCTTGGATTTGGTTTTTCAGGTGGCGTGTTCTCACCTGCTTTGGTTCTGGGTGCCGCTGTTGGTTCATCTTATGGATTGATCGCGGCAGATGTCTTCCCCGAGTTAGCATCAGGCGTCGGTGTCTATACAGTTGTCGGCATGGGCGCCGTCGCCGCAGCAGTTTTAGGCGCGCCCATTTCAACGACATTGATCATTTTTGAGATTACCGGCGATTATAAACTATCTCTCGCCGTGATGCTGGCGATTGTCGTATCAACAGAGATAACTCATCACTTCTTTGGCGGCTCGTTCTTTGCTGAAATGTTGAAACGACGAGATATCAACCTTAAGGACGGCTTTGAACGCGAGGTCCTGGATACCATCAAGGTTCGCCATATCCTGGATCACGGCACCAACGTTGCTGCTGAAACCATTGGGGTTGAGACCCCGATAGACGAGATCCGCGATAAATTGAGCCATTCAACAACGGGCGAACTGTTTGTCGTCCAGCCCACAGGTGAGCTTTTTGGCACCATCACGCTGCATGATTGCGGCGAGACGTTGTTCGATAGCGAATGTAGTGCGCATGTCCGCGCGGCTGATATTGCCCGACCTCACCCGCCCGTCTTGAATGAAGGCGATAATTTAGGGGTCGCAATGCGGGTGATGCGCGAATCGGGTGAAGACCATATTGCCGTTCTTCGCGATCCGCATACTAAAGTCTTCACGGGATGCGTCCATCACCGGGACGTCATGACCGCGTATAACCGCGCTCTGCTTAAAGTTCGGCATGAAGAACACAATGTCGATTAGGTCCATTTTCAGATACTGACGACATGGTATAACGAAGTTATGTCTGATCCTTTTGAACTTGCCGATGAACCTGCTCCATCCGCCACCCAACCCGTGCGCGAAGCCCCTTATTTGCAGGGACTCAATGAAAGCCAGCGCGAAGCCGTTGAAGCTATCGAAGGCCCCGTACTCGTCTTGGCCGGTGCTGGTACTGGCAAAACCCGCGTTTTAACAACGCGCCTTGCGCACATTCTGATGCAAAATCGCGCAAATCTGGGCGAAATGCTCGCCGTGACCTTTACCAATAAGGCTGCGGGCGAAATGAAGGAACGCGTCTCGCACCTTGTTGGCCGCCCCGTCGAAGGTTGGTGGGTTGGTACCTTCCATGCCATTGGCGCACGTATCCTTCGGGCCAATGCAGAGTTGGTGGGGCTAACACCTAAATTCACTATTTTGGATGCTGATGATCAAGTCCGCTTAATCAAGCAATTGCTCGATGTTCATGACATCGATGAGAAGCGATATCCGCCTCGTGCGATATCTGGGATTATTCAGCGCTGGAAAGATCGCGGGTTCTTGCCTGACAAAGTGCCAACCAGTGATGCCGAGCATGGTGATGGCAAAGTGCTCGACCTCTACCAAGACTATCAAGCCCGCTTGCAGACTCTTAACGCCGTAGATTTCGGTGATCTGCTATTGCTTTGTTTGAAATTGTTTCAGGAAAACCCTGAGGTTCTCAAACAATATCAACGCCGCTTCAGATACGTTCTGGTCGATGAATATCAAGACACCAACGTTGCCCAATACTTATGGCTACGGCTCCTTGGCCAGGAACATCGCAATGTTTGCTGTGTCGGCGATGATGATCAGTCGATCTATTCATGGCGCGGTGCTGAAGTCGGCAACATTCTCCGTTTCGAAGAAGATTTCCCGGGCGCCCGCGTTGTCCGCCTTGAGCGTAATTATCGCTCAACACCACATATTCTCGCAGCCGCTTCCGAACTTATTAAATTTAATGAAGGACGGCTTGGGAAAACCCTTTGGACCGATGTAAACGAAGGTGAGAAAATTCGTGTGCGTGGTGTCTGGGACGGCGAAGCAGAGGCCCGATTAATCGGCGAAGAGATCGAGGCCTATCAAGTCAAAGGCGAGAACTTGCGCAATATGGCTGTCTTGGTTCGTGCTGGTTTTCAGACCCGCGAATTTGAAGAACGCTTTATCACTCTGGGCGTCCCTTACCGTGTGATCGGGGGACCACGATTCTATGAACGTCAGGAAATCCGAGATGCTGTCGCGTATTTGCGCGTTGTCTCTCAACCAGATGATGACTTGGCCTTTGAGCGGATCGTGAACACGCCAACCCGTGGTATTGGCAAAACCAGCCTGCAAGTCATTCACGTTTATGCCCGCGCTGAGCGGATCTCATTAACGCGCGCGATAACTGCACTCTCCGAGACCGACGAGCTGCGCCCACAGGCCCGAAAAGCCTTGACGGATATCATGGCAATGTTTGATCGCTGGCGCATACAATCTGCAACGCAAGTACCAGCAGAACTCTGCAAACAGATACTCGAAGACAGCGGCTATATTGATATGTGGCGCGCTAAAAAGGACCCAGATGCCCCTGGACGTTTGGACAACTTGAAAGAATTAGTTGTCGCACTCGAAGACTTCGAGACACTTGGGGCGTTTTTGGAACACGTTAGTCTGGTTATGGAAAACGAAGAGCGCAGCGACATCGACAAGGTGAATATAATGACGCTCCACGGTGCAAAAGGCCTCGAGTTTCAAACCGTGTTCTTACCCGGTTGGGAAGAAGGGCTGTTCCCGAATCAACGCTCATTGGATGAAGGTGGGTTGGCGTCATTGGAAGAAGAACGCCGATTGGCCTATGTCGGAATCACCCGTGCTCGTGTCCGCGCCATGGTGTCGTTCGCGGCAAACCGCCGTGTCTACGGACAATGGCAAAGTCAGACACCATCTCGGTTTGTTGATGAATTGCCCGCCGAGCATATCGACATGTTTTCTGAAAGTGGCGTCTATGCAAGGCGTGATGGCATGCTCAACCAAACAGAAGATCCGTTTGCGAACGTCGATGGCGTCGGGCGTTCCCGCCGCCGCATGGTCGAGGCAACGCAATCACCGCGCTTTAAACCCGAGGGTGATGGCGAAGGTCTTGGTGTTGGCACACGTATCTTCCACCAAAAGTTTGGCTATGGTCGCGTCCTGACTATTGATGGCGACAAACTCGAAATCGATTTCGAAAAGGCCGGACAAAAGCGCGTCATGGCGAGCTTTGTGTTACTCGCATGATCCCATCATTTCTACCCACCCCCCTTTGGCGTCTTGAAGTCACCGTCCCTGAACACGCCGTTGCTGGTTTCGAAGCGGCATTCGAAGGCGTTTGTGCCGCCGTCACATCATTCGGTTATGAGACCACGCCTTGGCGGATCGAAGGCTATACAGATGTCGAACCGGACCAGACTGCAATCGAAGGTGGTCTTGCTATGGCTGCACAGGCGACAGGCATTGAACTTCCTTCTCTGACTATTGAATTTTTGTCACCCCGTGACTGGCTGGCTGATAATTTGGCTGCATTTGAACCGCTTCGAATTGGGCGGTTCTTTATTTATCCAAGCCACTTTGAAGATGCACCGCCCCCTGCAAGCATCGCCTTTAAAATTGATGCGGGGACAGCATTTGGATCAGGTACTCATCCGACAACGGGAACCTGCCTTCAAGCATTAGCTGATGTCGCCAAATCGCAACGTGTCGGGCGTGCGCTTGATCTGGGTTGTGGATCTGGAATTCTGGCTTTTGCCATTGCCAAACTTTGGCCTGCAAAAGTTCTGCGAGGCCTGCAACAAATGCGCGCGTGAATGTCCTTCGGGCGCAATCACCGCTGGGCCGAAGAAGATGTTCAACGGCTATGAGATATGGAAATCGGACAGCCAGAAATGCGCCACCTACCGGATC
>ERZ651776.3703-NODE-3703-length-14857-cov-4.750203_pt1 | contig 14857 bp, 8 predicted proteins | sample MGYA00514761_ERZ651776 | MGnify/ENA metagenome assembly ERZ651776 | reverse complement strand
ATATTCAATCTCATCTATGAGTGGAGGATTTGTTCATATCAAATTCTTTATTGATGAGGAGGAATTATCATGAGTAAGCCTTGGGAAAAGTATTGCTATGGCACAAATAAACAGCCTTATTATGGTTGTTGCGAGAGCAATAGAGATGAGGAGGGGAAACCTTTAATTCCTTCATATGATAAAAGGAGATCAAATTTCAATTTTTTTTTTCATGCTGCTGTGCTGAACTACAACAGAAACAGAACCAGGTGTGTCAGGCAGGGCACTGAAGATATTTAAGGTTCGATATCGCATTAATAGAGTCTTTATCGACACGCCTCGTTGACGTTTTAACTTCCAGTCCATTGTTTACCCTCCCATCTCTAGCTCTTGACGAACTCGGGGAGAGCCACCATCTCTCAGCTCTTCTCAACCCGTCCCGCTCCTGCATTTCATTCGTTTCCGCTGGCAGCCCTATCATGAGCGCTGCAATCAGTCCAGAGGAAAAGTATGTTGCTTCGGACAATAACAAGTCTGATTCTGTATGGCCCCCTACCTCCTTGACTCAAAAGGCTCTCTTCTTTCTAGATGCTGAAAGCCCTCTGCGCAAGCGGCTTCTTGAGATCATCAAACCGGACGCGAAGTTTGATCATCTGATTCTAAGTGGAATTATACTGAACAGCATAACGATGGGTATGACATCTTACCATGTTCAACTTGATGAAGAGGGTAACCCCACTGTTGAAGGCAGCACCTCAAATCAGTTTGTGGAAGCCTTGGAATTTCCTTTTCTGGTCCTTTTCACTGTTGAATCCCTCATTAAATCTCTGGCCTTGGGGTTTTATAGTGGGCCGAACGCTTACTGGAAATCCAGCTGGAGCAAGTTGGACTTCATTGTTGTTGTGGTGGGATGGTTTGGTTTGATTCCTGGGGTGCCCAATTTGAGCGTCCTGAGAAGTTTCAGGATGTTGAGGCCCTTGAGAAGCGTCGCCAAAATGCCGGGTCTCCGCAGATTGATATCGTCGTTTATGGACTCTGTACCCCAACTAACTAATCTTGTCGGATTGGTGTGCTTTGTTCTCCTTATCTTTTCCATCCTCGGCATGCAGCTATTTGGCGGGGAGACAATGCACATGCGTTGCCGTACGACACCTTATCCGGTCAAAATGAGTGAAACTTGTTCGAGTGTATTCGATGATTGCTGGGAGGTAAGCAAAGAGAGTCCCGTTTTGTGGGGTTATTCATCATTCGTCTTTTGCAGAGAGAGACGTAGTTTTGAAAACAACACGGATACATGCGCAGCCACACTACTTGCATGCATGTTTATCCATCCACTCACTCATCGACTACCGCTGCATCGCACAGGAATATCTGACCAACATGACGACCTCTCCGGAGAATTATCGCTGTATCCCAGAGTCTTCCCTTAAAGATGAAGACATTACCACTCAAAGTGAATCACCTTGGAATTCTCCGAAAGATTGCATCTGGCCTTTAGATGACGATGACACCCGTCTCTGCGGAGGCTTTCACCAGTGCGCTCCCGGTTATACCTGTGGCAGTAATTGGGACCCAGTGGGGAATCCTCGCTTCGTGGAATCAGACTCTCCCTACGGCTTCCCGCGAATTTTGTCTGGGGCATTCACTGAGGACCTCAATTGGGGTTACACTCAGTTCGACAACATCGGCCAGTCGTTTGTGACGATTTGGCAGGCAGTGAGTGAAGAGGGCTGGACAGACATTATGTACCAGGCACAAGATGCGGAGAGCACCTTTGCGGCCTACATTGTCTTTCTTTTGCTCATTTTGTGTGGAAGTTTCTTCATGATGAACCTTTTCTTGGCAGCCATTGAGATTGAAGATAATGACGATGAGGAGGGGGAGGAGGAAGGTGGTGAGGGCGACGGCAAGGGCAATGGCGACGCCAAATCTACTGATCCGACTTCCGCGGATGACTCTGACTCTGCCAACTGGTCAGCTTTGCACAAGTTTGTGGAGTCCAAGCCATTTGGAAACTTCATCATCCTTTGCATTTTGGTGAACACCGTCACTCTCTCAATGGACAGCTACCCGATGGACAAGGGCACTGAGGATGGTCTTGAGGTTGTTAACATGATTCTCACCTACGTATTCATTGTTGAGATGTTTGTGAAGCTCCCTGCTCTCGGCTTCTGGGGTTATGTGGCCGATCCATTCAACAATTTTGACGCTTGCATCGTGACTGTCAGCATAGTGGAGATTGTGGCGGATCTAGCTGGCATTGAAGTTGGGGCGGGGGGGATCTCTGCCCTTCGAACCTTTCGACTGTTCCGCATCTTTAAGCTTGCTCGAGACTGGGAGGAACTGCAGGTTCTTTTGGCTGCAATGGTCCGAACCGTATATGACATCGCTAATTTCGCTGTCCTTCTGGTTCTTTTCATGTATATAATGGCCCTGATTGGGATGCAGTTCTTTGCAAACGAGATGCGTTTTAACCCGGATACAGGGGCTCAAATAGAGTTCGACCACCCTTCCTTCTACAGCTTTGATGTCATCGATGGCCGGCCTCGGAACCACTTCGACACTCTTCCGTGGGCGCTTACCACCATTTTTCAGTTTTTATCAGGTGAAAATTGGAACACCATAATGTACGACTGCATCCGTTCGACCGGCTGGTTATCCATCGTATACACGCTAATGGTTATGATAATTGGCTGCTTCATTGTCATGAACTTATTCCTCGCCATCCTCCTAGCCAACTTTGAGGGGAACGATGATTTGATAAAAACCGTGGCGATCATTGACACACAGACGTCTTCTCCCGACAGCAAAGTAGCAAACAAGTCTGCTGCTAAGCTTCTCAGCGAGGGTGCAAAACAGTTGCAAGGTACGGCCGGTGATCTTCTGGCCAATATAGAGGGAGTTTCGTCTGAGAGCGAAAGCGTCCAGTCCTTCCAAAATGTTTCCCTCCTCTTTTTGAAGAGTGATAACACTTTTCGACTTAAATGCGTCGAGATCGTCTCCAATGCCCATTTCGACAACTTTATCATCTTCTTGATTATCTTCAGTTCCTTTACCCTGGCTATTGACTCCCCGCTAAATAACCCGGAAAGCGGTTTCGTCAAGACGCTGGGCATACTTGACTGGATCATGACCATACTGTTCACCATCGAGATGCTCTTGAAGATCGTGGCCCTGGGCTTTGTGCTCCACAAGAAAAGCTATTTGCGCAACGGTTGGAACGTCATGGACTTCCTGATTGTGCTCGTAAGCTGGCTTGCTTTGGCAAACATCGGTCCTGGTAAGTCGCTTCGGGCGCTGAGAACAGTTCGAGTCTTGCGCCCGCTGCGAATGGTGTCGAGGTTCCCGGAGCTCAAACTAGTCGTGGACTGTCTGTTGAGCAGTATCCCGGCCATATGTAATGTGGCTGTCATCTGTTTCTTGTTCTTCTTGATATTTGCGATAGTGGGGGTTAATCAGCTCAAGGGTCGTCTCTATGATTGTGCAGAGTGCGGGGATGACGGAGAATTCACTGATGAAATGTGCGGTTTTATCCAGTTTCCCCAGCCTTGGGAGAGTGACGGCACGCCTGCAATCTTCAACAACACCGTTTGTGAGGGTCTTGTTGGCGCATCGGCTGACTATGAAATGGCTGGTGGCACTATGGTCGTACAAAATGGAGGAAAGATCAGCTGTGAGTGCCTGGGGGGGAGCTGGGAGAACGTCATGCCGCTCTCCTTCGACGATGTGGGACAGGCGCTTGCCCTCCTGTATGAGATCAGTACCACTGAGGGGTGGGTAGACTACATGTACGCCGCCGTAGACAGCAATGGCGTCGGCGTCCGTCCGTATCGAACCTTCTGCGCAAGCGATGAGTGTACTCTGGAGGAGATCGCTGACGGTGATAGCCGAGGCATGATGATGATTGTCTTTCACGTCTTGTTCATCGTCATCGGGAGCTTTTTCATCATGAGCTTGTTTGTGGGAGTGGTCATCGACAACTTCAACAACCTCAAGGACGAAAAGGGTGGAGGTAAGGTGCTGATGACAGAGGAACAGCAGGAGTGGGCAAATACGAAGAAATTTGTTATGAAGCTGAAGCCAAAGAGAAAGGAAAATCCACCCGCAAACTCCTTCCGCAAGACGTGTCATGACATAATCATGATTGAGAAACCGATCAGCTTTGACGGTTTTATCATGGGGTGTATTCTGGCTAACAGTGTGGTGATGGCAATTGAATATCACGGCATGAATGACACGTTTGTGACAATTGTGGGGGCCATCAACCAGCTCTTTGCGCTCATCTTCACGATAGAAATGGTCGTTAAGATCTCGGCGCTAGGCCCCAGACTTTATATCAGTGACGGGTGGAATAAATTTGATTGTCTAATTGTGATCGGCACGGACGCGGGGCTAATACTGTACTGGACTACTGGGGTAAACATTGGCAGCGTTGCTAGTGTGGTGAGGATGTGCAGGATTGGGAGGATTTTTCGTCTCGTAAATAGCTTCAAGGCGCTCAACCACTTCTTCAACACCATGGTCAGCAGCTTGCCGTCGCTCCTAAACATCGGGAGTCTGCTTTTCCTCCTATTTTTCATCTACAGTGTCATGGCCGTACAATTGTTCGGCAAGATTCGGTTGAATGACGACTTCTCGGAGCATGCCAACTTTCGCAACTTCGGAATGTCAATGGTCACGCTTTTTAGGTTTAGCACGGGCGAGAATTGGAATGGGTTCATGCATGACGGTATGTTAGGAGAGGAGGAGCCAGCTTGTGTAGCAGACCCCCCTTTCAATCCTGACTGGTGCTGGAACAATAATAATGCGGAGGGATGCGTGGAACTAGATGGCTGTGGCGACGCCCTTTGGGCGAAGTTCTTCTTCTACACATTCAATTTGACCGTCAGTCTGGTCATGCTCAATCTGTTCTTGGGAGTTATATTGGACGCCTTTGACGAGAACGCAACAGGCGAAACCTTGACTCCCCAAGAACTGGATCTGTTCTGCGAAGACTGGTGCCAGTTCGACGAGTATGGAACAGGCTACATGAAAGCCGCTGATTTGCTGCAATTCATGCAGATCCTTGACGAACCCATGGGCTTTGGCGAAGAGTACGAAGCCAGTAGTGCAGAATTGTGGCAGAGGTTGGCAGACTGCGGCATCATGGATATCGAGGTTAGAAATGACAGCGAGGAGGATGCCAAGGAACCCAAGATCAGCATATGGGAGGTTGCCCAGGCGTTGGCTAAGAGGGTCGTATTGGATCGCGTTGGTGGGAACGTCGATAGTGAGGAAGAGAAAAATAGGAAGTCACCACATCATTCTAAAGCCGATGTGCTGACTGTGCAAAAATTCTTGATGAGCACAGTCAATGATGTACCTGAGGCGTTCCTCGCCAGACAAAGAGAAAAGAATTTAACGACGAGCAGCGAAGAAATCCCAAAGGAGAAGAAGGAGGCAGATGTGGACGAGAAGGCTGAGAAAGAAATTTCCCCGCCTTTACACGCCCTCAAGGCCCTACAATCATTAGAGGACAGGGAAAGTAATTTCTTGGCTAAACCCTCTCTTGAGAAGGAATCTAAAGATGACGAAAAAGCGACGGATAAAGAAATCGCTGATGAAAAAGCGGCAGATCAAGAAATTGCGGATTTGACAAGAGGAAACCAGACCGATGACGAGAATGAAAATTTCGTTAAGAGTGTCGAGAAAGTTGTCAGCGAAAGCCCAATCAAAGATCTACCACTTGACTCGAGTGAGCAGCAGCCCAAAAATGTGGAGTGAGTGCAACAATAATGCGTTGGGGCCGAAGGTTAGGGCAATGTTTTTTTTTGTGGCGTAATAATGTTTAAATATGGATGCTTTCCTAGGCCAATTTTCTATCGTTTTAACGTTTAGACACTAACTGATGCTGGGGGTGTTGTTGCGGATGTAGTCGCCGAGGCAGCCCCTTTCTCACCGGGCAGCAAATCAGCTCGGAACTGAGCAATCACAAAAGCCATAACACCATAGCAAATCATGAGCAAAAAGGCGAACGCGGCATACGCCCTGTCAGTATCCTTACTTGAACCGTACTCTGCTGAGCCAGCAAAGGACAGAAAGACAACGAACAGCAAAAAGAACAGCTGGCACATCATACAAATCACACCTAACAAGAAACCCACTGCCCCTGGAGTCTGGTACTTCCTAAAAACAGCAGTTCCCCCCAAAGCCACAGACACGGTCATGAACATTGACCAGATGGCAGTGAAACCGCTCTCGGCGCTAGTTCCGGATAAGACACTGAAGGAGGTAATTACATTTATAATTGAGAACAGCTGCAGGCGGCAATAATTGAGGGAGTTGTTGGGTGTGTCGTGTGAGTGAGTTGCTTGGATTCAAGAAAGACCATTTTTTTACTCCCTCTTGACCAACTCGTACATTTTTCAGCCTTTGTAAGGTCCACAAAGCTTGTACTTACTAGGGTAACATACCAAAGCCTGGCAATCAAGGTTTTTGTGTTTCCGCATCTTTGGTTGATTTCAGCGACCTGTTCTTCCGTTACAGAGAGTCTTATGGTAGGCATGGTGCTTACGTGACGGTTATGAGATATTTCCTCGTTCAATGAGCGTTTTCTTTGCTTCTCAGCTACTGCTCCGAAAACCAGAAGATTGAAAGTCATTCGAACTGAATGCACTCCCCATATTCTTTTTCGTCAAAATAAGATCCCGATGCATACTCAATAGCTCAATTAACGAGCGCAAGGTCAAAAATACTTCTTCTGTGCAATGATGTCCTCCTCTTCTGATGAGGAGGTTGAAGAGGCCATGGAGACCCATTATTCATCGTCATCGTCCTCTGACGGAGCCCGCTTGTACCCGAAGAGGCGTCGAGGGTGAGAATTGCATGTCGTCGGTTTCGTTCCTTTTCTTTTCCTTCTGAATTTCTTGCTGCGTTCCTTAAAGGATGCCTAATTTGACACTCTTACACTCCTACTAACTCTCTCTCTCTTTTTTTTTCATTTGTCCCCTCCGCAAACTTGGCAGCGTTGGGAAAAAAACTAAGAAGCCGGCGCTTAACCCTATAAATCGTCCCCCGCGTAAGCCTGTGGAAGTTGATACGAAGACGACGACATCGCTTCCGGGAAACCCACAGCTAAAGTCAGTATCGTCCAAGCACTCAGCCAAACAGCCAAAGGGTCCACCTCCCCCCAAGACGGCCGCGACGAATATTCGCCAGCTACACCACGATGAAAAGGACCCGTATTCTTCTGATGATGATCACGTGACCAACGCTAACAATATCAATAGGTCCTCTTCCCCTGATCACTCTGCATCTTCTTCTTCTGAGGAGGAGGAGGAGGAGGAGGAGGAGGAGGTAGCAAATATTACAAGGTCGCCCAAAAGCCCAAAAGAGATCGGCCGAAATTCTCTTAGCGAGTCAGACGACGTAAGTGATGTAGAGCCAGAGTCTAACGCTCTCCTTACTTCCAACGACGCCGGAGGTCACTCCGTAGTAACCAACCAAAACGCGAAGGTCACGCTTTCCAAGCAACTTTCGGACCGAACTCTCACATATGGGGACAGCCCCACTATTTCTGATGCCAGCGCTAGCGCGAAACAACGGGGTGTTCTCTCTCGCGACCACAGTTTGAAATCGATGACATCCAAGTCGTCGAAATCCTCGAACAACAGCGGTAACAGCTCCTCGAAAAAAGTCAGCCAGTTCCGCACTCCCGAGTTTGGTAGTAGCGACAAGAAACCTCCTTCAAGTAAGAAGAAGCAAGAGAAGGTTAAGCAGGGGTCGCCGTGGGGCGTTGAGGTTGAAATGACCTCTCCCGCTCTCAGCACGCGCAGCAGCCCAATGAAAAATGACCATTTCATTGACATCAATATAGACTCCTCCATGACCTCCCCCCTGACAATCAACAAGTCAATTATGTCCCCCACCAACAGTGTGGCAGCTTCAATGTCCTCCCCTCACAGCACCAAAAGCAACAGCAGTAAAGCTGCGACGACGAGTAAGCGCATTTTTCGGCGCCCTTATGCCAAAATTACCGAGATGGGATGGCGACAAAACCACCCTGTGCGCAAGCAATTTATAATTTGGACAGATTCTATGGCTTGGGAGGTGAGTTTTTTTAATCTTTTTCGCTTTTATTGCGGGCCTATAGCAAAAAGTTCTAATTATGTGATGCGCTTGATTTTGCTGCACCCACCCACCTTGCTTCACGCAGATGGCGTGCTTGATCCTCATCATTCTGAACTGTGTCACCCTCTCATTAGCAAACCCGATCGAGCCCAACGACACCCTTGAAATAATTGAGATGATTTTCTCTATCGCTTTCACGATTGAGCTGATCAGCAAAATTATAGCTATGGGATATTATACTGATGAGAACGCGTACATGAGAGACAATTGGAACGTTATGGATTTTGTCATCGTCACAATGGGTTGGTTCGCAGAGCTTATGGGGGAGGGTGGTGGCCTCACGGCCCTTCGTGCAATGCGCGTGTTGCGCCCCCTGCGAACGATCAAGGGGATACCAGAATTGAAACGGATCATTGAGTCGATGATTGCCTCGATCCCGGACCTCACAACCGTTTTCGGGCTCTGTGCGAGTATCTACCTTCTCTTTGCCATTCTGGGCGTGCAGATATTCCAGGGCAAAATGTCGCAACGCTGCTTCGATCTCACCACCGAAGAATTCGACTTTGACAGCGGACGCTTCTGTAGCCTTAGCCCCGATTACGGTCGACAGTGTGAGCCCAACTCAGAGTGCCGCCAGAGCGATGTTGCCATGAACGATAACATCACTTCGTTTGATGACATTTTTCGGGCCTTCCTGGCCGTCTTCCAGAGCTGCACCCTGGAGGGTTGGGTGGACTGTATGTACGCCTTGATGGATACAATGCCTTCATTAGTCCCCTGCCTTTTCTTTGTAGTGCTGATTTGGGTCGGTAGCTTATTTCTTCTTAACCTCGTCACCGTTGTAGTTTACGTTTCCTACTCTCAGTCTGCGGAAGATATCCAGAATCTTGAGATGGCTGTCGAGGGGGAGGAAGACATTAACAAAACACTGACTGTGCTGACCGACGAAGGTCTTGCGGCCGCGCAGAATGACGCGAGGACACTTGCCCTGCGAGCAGTGGTCGATCTCAACAGTATTATGAAAGCAGAGAAAGAAGTCGACAAAATCAAGGAGAGGGAAGAAGAGGAGCAGGACGGTGACGGAGGGAGTGGAGAGACGGGCAATGAGAATGATAGTGCTGATGAGAATGAGGTATTGGTCGAACGGCGCCAACTTGCTGTCAATCTGTCCAAAATCTCTTCCTTGTTAACTACTGCATCGGAGCGTTTGCAGTCCATCCCAAATGTCGTCGCCAACAACAATTTGCTAACTGTCCCGGGCGGCAGTCACGATGGCACACGTGACGGGGCTTTGAACTCCCAAATTCGCGGTGCAACGCCATTCGTTGCCCCCAAGCACGAGGATTCTCCCGGCAGGTACATCTGCTACGTGCTGGTGACGTCGAACTGGTTTCAATTTTTGCTCAATTTTCTCATTGTGCTCAACACTATTTGCCTGGCCGTGGAGCACTACGACCAGCCTCAGTCCTGGACAGATTTTTTGAGTAACTCGAATTACTTCTTCATCGCCGCATTTACTTTTGAGATCTACGCAAAGCTTAAGGGTCTCGGCGCAAACAAGTTCCGCGAGGATCCTTTCAACACCTTTGATAGTTTAATCGTTTTTATCAGCTTAATCGAGGTGATCGTGGGGGGAGAGGGAGGGGGGGGGCTGGCCGCTCTCAGGGCGTGCCGGATACTGCGGCTGTTCAAGCTCCTACGCTCGTGGCAAACGCTTCGGCGGATTTTAAAAAATATGGCCATGACGATGAATTCCTCTTCGTCCTTCATTGGCTTGCTTATGCTCGTGATCTTCGTATTTAGTCTTGTTGGTATGACCATGTTCGGCGGTACCGTACCAGAGGAGTGTGAGGATGATGGGGAGGGAAACGAGGTTTGCCAAAAGTCGCGGGTCAATTACGACAGCATGTTTACAAGTGCAGTTATAAGCTTCCAAATAATGACAATGGAGAACTGGAATGAGGTGCTGTACATCACTGTGGTGAACAACGGGATTTCGGCTCTCATTTTCGTCTGCTTGAATTTATTAGTGGGAGGGTACTTGATGATGAACATCTTCTTGGCTATCCTTATAGACAACTATACTCTGGCCGTCATGGAAGAAAAGGAGGCGGAGTTGAAGAAGAAGGAAGAGGAGGTGGAGCGCCAGAGGGTGCTCACAATTTTGGCTGGGGGTGACCCTGATGCGCCGATGCTTCCGACGGTGACGACGACTGAGGAGTCGAGCGACGATGAATCATCCTCGGATGACTACGAGAGGGAAACCGACCATGGCCATGGCGACAGCAAGACTGACTACGCGAGCGACGTTAGCCTGTCGGATGACGAGGACAAAGTAGGCGAGAGCAAGGAACTCGACGAAGATCAGATGCAGCAAGCTTGGTACAATGACCCCAGTAAGCACCCAGCGTACAAATACTCTCCACTGTGCTTGTGCAAGCCTGGGTCTACTTTGCACCCCATCCGCTTCGCTTTCTTCAAGATCCTTCTCCACCGTTACTTTGACAGATTTATACTGACCTTGATTGTCGGGAACTGCATCACGCTTGCAGTAAACGAGCCGGGGGAGAATGGTGATGGACCTAGCGGTGTGCTAAGAAGCGTGATAGATGGAATGGACAGCTTTTTCACGTACACCTTCATCGTCGAGGCGGCTTTGAAGATCTGCACACTGGGTCTGTTGCTGCACCCGGGTAGTTACTTGCGCAACAGCTGGAATCGATTGGACGGCTTGATCGTCCTCACTAGCATAATCGAGCTCGGCAATAGTGGCAGTGGTGCAGACGATAGCAACATGGGTAGTCTGAGAGCCTTGAGGGCGCTGAGAGCGCTGCGCCCCCTGCGGCTCATCAGCCGCCTGGAGGGGCTCCAGGTCGTCATCAACACCATGATGAGAGCGATGAAACCTTGCGCTAGCGTTGGTGCGGTGGCGTTAGTGTTTTACACTGTGTTTGCGATTGTTGGAACTAATCTTTTTGGGGGCAGATTTTACAGCTGCACAGACCCGTCGCGAACATGTTTCAGCGGGGCTCCGAACATGGATACTCTCTACGGCAGGGACTGCTTACCTGAGATTGATTGTGTGGGAACCTTCTTCAACGACGATAGCGGTGCGAACGAGACGAGGAAGTGGGAAAATCCGTACTACGAGAGCACGGGGACGACCTTCAGCTTCGACAACTTCTTCGTGGCAATGCTGACTCTGTTTGAGGTGGCAAGTTTGGAGATGTGGCCGAGTGTCATGTACGCCGCCAACGACGTTACCAAGGTGGGATTTAGCCCGGAGTTCAATGCGACGGAAGGGAATTCTCTCTTCTTTGTGTTGTTCATTAGTATTATGACATTCTTCGTGATGGAACTCTTTGTGACTGTCATCATTGACAACTTCAATGAGATTAAGAGCGAGCGAGACGGCAGCGCCTACATGACTGAGAAACAAATAGAATGGGTCAAGACCCAGAAGCAGCTAGCGGCTACGAAAGTGAAGCAGTTTGTTGCTCCTCCGCCCGAACACGAAGTGAATCGCAGGAGAGTTTTCGACGTGGTCACGGACGAGAGATTCGAGATATTTATCATGGGGCTGATTATAGCCAATATTTTGGTCATGTGCACAGAGAGCCGGAAGCAGAGTGAAGAGTGGACGGACGTGCTGAAGGGGTTGAATTACTTCTTCGCATTTGCCTTCACGGTCGAGGCGGCGGTCAAGTGGTATGCATTGGGGCGGATCGTGTACTTGAAAAACAACTGGAACAGGTTCGACGTTGTGATTGTGACCTTGACTCTAATTTCGCTGTGCTTGGAGTGGGGGAAGGTGTCAATGCCTGTCGATCCTACTCTGTTGAGAGTGGGGAGAATTTGCAGGGTGTTTCGGCTTATGAAAAGTTCGAAGAGCGTGCAGGCAATCACCCAAACGATATTCTTGTCGCTTCCTTCCTTGGGTAACGTCGGCATGGTTTTGACATTGATTTTCTTCATTTTCGCCGTCGCTGGGATGCAGATCTTTGGGGGAATGCCCAAGGGAGATTTCATCACAGACCACTGCAATTTTGACAGGTTCTTCATCACACTGGTGACGCTCTTTAGGTGCGCCACGGGGGAAAGTTGGAACGGGCTCATGCACGATGCTCAAAAGGAGAACAGTGCGCTGTCGATATTTTTCTTTGTTTTCTTTCAACTGGTTGCGAGCTACGTGATGCTGAACTTGTTTGTGGCGATTATACTCGACCAGATGAGCGAACAAATGGACGCCGTGAAGGAGCACGCGGCTCATTTGAAGCAGTTCAGCAGTGTCTGGAAGGGCGTGAAACTGAAGTCGGTCGGTGGTGATGTGGTGAAACTGGCCATCAATGCCGCTCACACTATAGTGGGATCGGGATCTGAAAATAGGGTGGGGGAGAATGATAGCACCATGGAGCGCATTCGCAGGACCAGCACAATTTGGGGAGGGCAGAAGGAGACGTTCAAAGACAAGGAGAAAGATGTGAACTTCTTGCCAGCCTATTACATGAAGCAGCTCGTCAAAGATCTCCCCCAGCCCATGGGATTACACGGCTTACCAGATGGTGAACGGACGAATGCGAAACTGATGAAATACGTACGCAAGTGCAATATTCCCCTGGTCGATGGCCAATGGGTCAGATACAAGGACGCCTTGTACAGCATTTTTCTCCACGCTCACCACGGCAGTGAAATCAAGAATGACGACGACGATAGCTTGAGCAATTGGCAGCCGCTCCCGCACTTCAATAAACCCGTCAACGGAGATAGCAGGTTCATCAGCGAAATTGACGACTCGGGACTCGGAAGGAATACCATCAATTATCGCACCATCGAAGGAGACACTTTGAGCTTCAACTTTACTGCCGATGAGTGGTTCGGGGCGGTCGTCATGCAGGCATGGTTCAGGGGTAGCAGAGGCAGAATCAAGGCCAGGGCGAGGAAGGAGAGGCAAGGCATGGGAGAAATCGGTAAGAAGAAGAAGAAAAAGAAGAAGAAGTCGTCTGCTCGTGACAATGAGGGGCTGGGAGGGGGAGGGGGAGGGGGGGGGAAGTACAATTTGAGGGAAGTATGATTTTATTTATTAATGAATGATGCAACAAAAATAATATTTTGCTAAATAAAAAGGAAAAAGAGATGTCGTTGCGTTAACACAACCAACCACCAACCCAACCCAACCCAACATGACCTGTACTATCGTCAGTGTTATTTTTGTCATCCGGCTGTGTGTTGTGTTCGTGTTTGTGTTTGTGTGCGCTGTCCCCCTTGTAAATAAATCCCCCTAGTAAAGGCGCATTTAAGTTTCCTGCACAGATTAGAGTTAGGGCCAAAACGATCTCTCATTTTTGTTATACCCATCTACTGTCATCACCTCAATTCGCATCTCCTCTATTATTCACGCGTCCTCTCTCTTTCGAACCCTCCAAGTATTCTTTCCATATGCTAAACTCATGCTCCCCCAAGGAGCATTTCGAAAATCACTGTCACTGTGTTCAGGGCAATCACAGGGACGCGCAGGTACTCAATCGCGCCCATGAACCCCCGGATTTGGACCTTGAGCTGAGATTCGTTCTGATCTAACCCCCCCCTTGCCCCATTGGGGTCAAGGCCATACTTTGCGAGGAAACGCTTTCGGTGTAAAATTAGGGCAGAGTTCGTCAAGAGAAGGCCACTTTTGTATAGATTCCAGATAGTAATTGCCATCTTATGTGCAGGGGGTTATGTGTACCGTATGTGCCGTTTTTAACAAAAAATGGACTAGATTGGATTCTGACAAAATAGGGGGGGTTTCTCTTCTTCCAATTTATTTACAGACTATCACAATGCAAATAACCGTCAAATCGCTCTCAGCTCCCAATACCCACTTGCTCGTTGTTGACCCTTCCGACACAATCTATCATGTCAAGGCCCTAATCCAAGCCCGATTAGGGCCACTAGGGCCACCTCCTGATCAACAACGTCTCATCTCCGAGGGCAAGCAGCTCGAAGACGGACGCACGCTCAGTGATTACAACATCCAGGACGAGTCCACCCTCCACCTCGTACTCCGGCTGCGCGGCATGATATCTTCGTTCACAAGCGTGGATTCCTCCGACCCACTCACGAAGTGGCTCCTGCTTTCGGACGCTGATCGCGCTGACGCCTCCCCCCCTAGCCCCGACCTCCTTCGCGCGAAGATGACGAGCACTGGGGCGTCCACCACGAAAATGTTCCAACACTTAGATTCCAGGGAGTCGATTTTGTCAGCGACGATGATGAAAAGCTTGAAGGACTTCCTGGATAAGGCGCACGCAAAGCTCGCTCCGAACAGCAAGGACATCAAGATCGCGCTGAAGGAGTCTGATGGATTAATTGAACCAGAGATGGCCCGGAGGCTTCTCTCGCTCCACCGCCGCAGTTCCAAGATCGCGCTCCGCCGGACTGAGGGGCCGGTGGACGGTGCAATCGGATTCCACTGCGACGGGGGGTACGCAACGCATACGATTCAGATCGCCCTCAACGAAGGTAGCGAGTTTGACGGAGGGAGGCTGGTATTCGTGACGGGGAATGATGCGACTGTGACTGTTGTTCCGAAACTGGCTGGGACTGTGACGACGCACGAGCCTGATGTCCTTCACGGTGTGACGAAGCTGCACTCGGGCATTCGCTACTCGTTGTTCGTCGTTGACTCGGATAATGGGCTGGGTGAGAAGGACGTTCACGCGTTGAAAAATGCCGACATCAACGCAATTTTGAATCCGCCGGCCGAAGCTCCAACAGCAAACAATTCCTT
>ERZ651776.3701-NODE-3701-length-14862-cov-19.685763_pt1 | contig 14862 bp, 11 predicted proteins | sample MGYA00514761_ERZ651776 | MGnify/ENA metagenome assembly ERZ651776 | reverse complement strand
TAATTGCGGTACTGTGGACGATGACGAAAAGACACAATCACGGATGTGCTAATTAAAGAAGGGCGTTGACATATATGGTAGTGTCGAAAGAAGGATCGGCAGCTTCGCTCCCAAAAATCGAATAGCCAAGTGCCAAGTGTGCATCATTAACAACAATAGAGCTCTCGTTATCACCAGCAATGTCGTTTAAGTACAAAACCGGAGTCTAGGTTTACTGACGTTGTAGCCTTGCCCCCTTTTTCTATTTCACCCCCCCCCCCTCCCTTGCCGAAAGAGAGGGAAGCGAAGACGGAATGAAGGGCGGGTCGCCTATTATCTTCCTTCTGGTGCTTGTCTTCGGTCTCGGTGCCTCCTACCTCTTGTTGGGGCAACGGATTGAGCTGCCTGAGCAACTACGAGCCCGCCCCCGGCCTATAAGGTCCATCCTTCCTACCGACCCTGTCGCCCCCACCTACAACAAGGAGGCAGTCACGCTGCTCTACGGCACGGAGTTGCGCACCCTGAGCTCCCACGGCACATTTAACGCCACCTGCGCCGCCTTCCAGTCCAAGGTGCCCAACCAATCTGCCCGCAACATGGGCGTGGCTGGCTTGTTCAACACTGGCACCAACCTCCTCGAGACCCTCTTGATCAAGAACTGCGAGCTCGACCCCGCATTCACGAAGCGCATGAAGAGGGCGCACGCCAAAGTGCCGTGGGGCAAACATAACCCTGTGGCCGTGCGAGGCATCCACACGTCACCCCAAGCCCAAGGGATTGCTCACGATCTGGTGTTGCCAATCGTGTACCACTTCACTTGCGTTTTATTCCAAGTGGTACTAAGTAGAAGTACAGCAAGTATAAGTACAAGTATAAGCACAAGGTGGGGAGGGAAATTGGCCGATGAGATAAGTGCGACGGTGAACGAATGATTTCTCTCTCAACTACCTTTTCATTCACCTATGCAACTGTTGAATATGCGTGGTGATTTAGTGATGGTACAGTGATGGACCATTAATCATCGAATTCATGAGAGATGAAAGAGAGAGAGAAAATATAATGTTATTGATTTATAATAGAATAGAGTGAAGGAAGGACAGAATGAGCATGGAATGGGCCACCTATTGGGAGAGGAATGATGTGTTTAAAGAAAAAGAAAGTGAATCTCCTTTACATAAGCATTATTGTGTCAGCAACTGCCCCGCCCCCCCCCGGCCGTTCCCCCCCGTGCGCCTACCCGCCCCCCCCCGCACCGTGCCCACTCAGCGCAGCATCCAAATAACTCTCCCCGACCCCCTCAAAGAACCTCTTGTTCCCCCTCATAACCATCCGATCAGCAAACACAGCACTTCCGAGGTTGGTGTTCCTCTTAGTCTTCACCATGCCGGCATCATCGCAATCGAGAATGCGGACTCGAGCGGTGCTGTAGTCACGACGCTGCTACTGATGATGCGGGAGTAGACGTTGTGGACCGCGGGGGCTGTGATCACGAGGCTGTGAATGAATTTCTGCATGTTGTCCATCTTGTTGATTGTAAGAGGTTCGGTAGAGTTCCACTTTGCTCCTGCGTGATCAGTCGGAACGAACGGAAGCTCGCGGACATTTTCGAGCTGTTTGAGGGCAGCCGCCTTGGACGCCGCATTTGAGTCCGACAGCTCCGGCACCATCGCATCAATTAAACTAACCATAAAATATATTCACCACGTGTTAAGCTAAATTTATTCATTTTTTTCACAATGCAGTTTCTTTTTCACCAGCGACAACAAGAGCACCAGGAGATGTCGGTGGAACGTATCCTATTTGATCCCCTACACTACCATCGAATTCCTCTTCGAGCTTGGTGACACCATCGCTCCGGGAATCGACGTCACCCCCCTTGCCCAAGTATAAATTTCCGAGTTCAATGCTATTACTGTCATTATCACCCTCATCTGATCCGATGCTGAAGGGGGAGAAGGTGTCAGGGTTTCGTCCATTTATTTGGCCTGACGACCCCATCACCCCCCCCATTCTCGTGTTAACGCTGTTTCTTGAATGCCAACCACCTCGGTTGTAGTGATTGTATCCCCCACAGAGTTTATCGTAAATCATCTTTTTACCCCCCCAGACGGCGAATGCCAAAACAACAGCACCCAGAATAATCAGCACCCCCGTTTTTAACCAGCCTCCTCCTCCTCCCCCTCCTCCGCCGCCACCTCCTTTTCCGCCCTTGCCACTTTTGACGATAATTTTTTCGTATACCGAGCCCGCCGGTTTGCATGGATTCATGATACTACAAGGGGTTTTGATGATCATGTGCTCGCTCGCCATCTTGCTCAAACAATCATTGTCGCAAGTTGCCACTACAAAGAGGGCATAGTCCGTCTCCCCTGCGAATCCAGTCTTTGAAAATTTCGTCTCGTAACCCCATTCGATTCTACCGCTATCCTCGACCAGGTCCACCACCCTCTCGAGCCCGCACTTTGACTTCACATTTATACTGTCGGCAGAGCCCGCCAGCTCCGCCGTCATTCTTGAGAGATCCGCAGCTGCCACCCAAAACACCTCAAAGCTCATGAGGTCGCTCTCCAACGCCTCAGTTAGTCCGCTCATCACAACGCCGCCGCTAGTCCATTCTACACTTATACCTCCGTCCTCAGTAGCGCCATTTCCTACCTTCGTGACGCTCCCGGAAACAACTCGGGGGGGACCGGCGTTTTGCACACCAGCGCTAGAATAGCTACTCACTCTCAGGTCAAATTTTCCCCTTCCTTCGACGCCGACAAACCACGTGTCGATGGCGGCATTCGGGATGACGACTCTTGGGACTCCTCCGGCGTCATTTTTGCACTCCCTCTCTCCGCCATTTCCGTCGCTTTCGCAAATCTCCGACCCGTCACTCCAGATATTGTTGTTCGAGCCGGTGGGGAGTAAATCTGCACAACCTCCGTCGCCCCTGCAGATCATCAGTTCAGGGGTTCCAGAGCAGACTTCGAGCGACACGTCCAAATCTCCGTGTGCCACGAGGTCGCCAGCGCAAACCTCGTAGTGCTGTGTGACGGAAAGCCCACCGCCGCTATCGCTATCGCTATCGCTATCGCTATCGCCGCCCCCATCATTGTATGGATAACGGATGTTGAAATCGACAAACTGATCCCACCATACAATCAAACCGTCTGGGGCAGGTGTAGGCCGGCAAGGCACTACTACGATGTCACTCGGCGTGCTCACTGACAAGCTGAATCGCCCCTGCTCTACGTCATCGTTCCCGACCACGCCAACGTAGTACATGCAGTTCATGTTGAGGTTGTCAGGGTTGCAAAAGCTTGCCGGGTGGGCCGGGTCGTTTGCCACAAAAATGGAGGTTCGCTCTCCCTTTACAACGCTCTCCTTGTAATTGTGATTCGACTCGCCAGGGAATCGATCATTGATGGAGCACGCATTCGCCACGCCTTCTCCCTTCACACAAACGACCACGTAGACGACGAGCTCATCCTGGCCATTACTGCAACCAGGCGCGTCTTCTCCGCCTCCTTCTTCTCCCTCGCAGTCCTTCGGGGTTATGGAAAGGGTGACGTGCATTGGATCCTCAAACGTCTTCGGATCGAGCTCGTAGGAAAACCAAGCCGCCTGCAGCTCGTGCTCGTCGCTGCTCATGCACACACCGCTCGCGCTGCGACTACTACATATAGCGGTCAAAGTCGTCGCTCCCTCCTGCGGCTGCCCCGGTACCAACCGCGTGTGACCGCCTCTGTAATTGGCAACGATGGTAAACTCGCTGTTTCCACTGAACCCATACGTTCCGACGTAAAATCGACCTCGACTGAAGGCATTTTGTGCGTCGCAGTCAGGGCTCACCTGCACATAGCTATTGGAAGGCTGACAAGGATTGCTGTAGGAAATCAACAGCTCGTCATCTCGATAGTCGGAGCTCATCCACGTGTAGTTAAAGCAATTCCTCGCCGTAGAGTAGGGGTCATTCGGGTTACTCAGGGCGCAAGCAGGCTCCCTGTGAACTGAGCTCACGAGAATATCCGGGTCGCCAGAAATTGCGGTAGTGGTGATTTGGATATCGGAGTCTTCCCGGTCATTGTTAAAAACGAAAAATTCAGTATGCCCTTGGCTCACAAAGTGCCGCTGCGGTACGCCTGCCTGCAGTATTATCGGCGCCTGACTAAAACTTGCGACGATCGAGTAGCTGTAACTAGTCCTGCTCGTTCCGTGAGCCTGGACGCCGATGATAAAAGTCGTCTGCTCTTCGTGGGGGCCCTCGATCGTGAGCTCGTCGCGCGACATGCCCATGGTGGTGTAGTTATAACTGTTCGGATACGCGTGCTGGGGCATCACCTTGCTATTCCATGCGGCATTCGCCTTAATCTCTCGAACAAATAAATCGCAATCGTGAGTCAGAGCTGTCAGCGTGATCCTCAAGACAGCGGCGCTGCTACCGATTGTGATCTTATACCAGTCGTGCTCGCCGTACTCCAGCTCGCCTGTCTGCGGCCTCCCGTCGTACAGGTTCATCATGCACTCCCCGCTGTTCACCATGAGGTTATAAGTGCTGCTGCTACCCCAGCCGTAGACGCCAATAATGTACTCGCAGCCTTCGCAGAAGTTCGCATCATCTCGGCTGATGAGCAGTTTATCGCTGCCGCTACTAGTATGCCTCCAAGTGTAGTCCGATTGCGTCGGAAATTTCATGTCCCCATCACCGCCAGTATTGGCTTTCACGTACACATCCGGATCCCCCGTTAAGGCCGTTAGCGAAATTTCAACATCGCCGCCAGCACCACTCTCGTGAAAGTAACTAAAATAACTGAATCCGTTCTGCTCGCTAACACCGTGCGCAGGAACACCACACTGAGTACTGACTAGGCCGGTGCTTGCCACCACAGTATAGTCGTCGCGACGGAAGCCGTACAACGCCAAGTAAAAAGTACAATCTGTGCAATAATTGTCGTTGTCCTCCTCGATGATGATGGTGTCAGCACCGGCCCAGCCGGTGCTCTTTTCGTCGTACTCGTTCAGTCCCGGCTCGCGGTCCCTGCTGGTCGTCAAGTACAAGTCGACGTCTCCGCTTCCGCTTGGCGTCACGGAGATGACTATCGGCGGGCTGCTCTCGGCAGGAACTTGGACTCGAAAGCTGTAGTAAACGTAGTTCCCGGTCTCGATGAACCCCGTCTGAGGCTGACCATTCAATAGAGTCAGCGGGTTACTCCACCCGTAGTTCATTGAGCTCATGATGCTAAACCTTGTATGGTTATACCCATACACGCCCAAGTAAATTGTGCAGGGATCGTGATCAACCAAGGACGGACAGTGCTCGTTGAGAGCGGACGACTGGATGTTCAGCGTGTCGCTACCGTACCCTTTACTTATGAAGGTATTGTTCACTTGGTTTGGATAGCGGTGAGGTCGGAAGTCAACGTATAAATCCGGGTCCCCTCCCGACAAAGCCGTGACGGAGAGTGTTAAATCAACATTAGGCTCCGTGATAGTCGTCGAGTAGTACAGGTAACTCTCCGTGCCAACGTAGTTGTTGACCGCTACACCGTCCATCAGTCTCGTAATAGAAGTTGCCGTCTGCGCCAAAATCGTGTAGCTGCTAATGCCCCCTCTTCCACCCGTGTGCTCGCAAAAGTTGCAACTCTCGTCGCACCGATGGTTGTACACGCATGTCGAACAAAAATACTCGTCGCAACCGTAATCTCGCCCGAGCAAAAAGTCGCAGGTGACGGAAGGATCATTGCCGTTTTCGCCCGTGTCGTCCCACATGTCGATGCATGTCTCCTCGCTCAAGTAATTTCCCAAGACTGCAACGACCAAGCTCTCGACATTGCTCATACTACTGCCCATGCTTATCGTCACGATCTCATCCCTATATCCGCCCTGACTTGCGCTGCTCCACTCGAAGCTTGTCATCGCGCCATTCTCAAAACGCGGTCGACTCTCCCATGTCCTCGACACGTAAATGTCGACGTCCCCCGACAGAGTCGTAGCGGTAATGCTCAAGTCCTTGTTCCTATCAGCGTTCCCGATCAACACCTTGTAGTAGCTGATGCTGTGAAATTCGACGTCGTTTGAGGCAACAAAGCCGTGTGGTAACAGCGTCGCAGACGAGTCACTGTTCGGGTTGTCGTCGTCGTCCGACTCGAGCAGACTTACAGTAATACTAAATGCAGCTGAAATGGACGACTGATCGGTGGGGGCGTGGACAGCGGCGTACAGGTTTCCCGGATAGTCACATCCTTGGGCACGCACGAGTCTTTTGCTCAGTACTATAGACGAGGGTTGGTTCGAATTTTGACTGCTTATCCACTCATGCCCGCTGTTCGTTGCGTTGGGGAAGCGATTTCTGCACGAAACAAAGAGCTCGCTGGAACCGCTCGTGGGACTGCAAGTGATTGTGATTGTGATTGTGATTGTGATTGTGATTGTGATTGTGATTGTGATAGTGAAGTTAGCAGCAAGAAACCGGGACACCCCACACGCATTCGCCCCCCCCCTTCCGGAGTCAGCTCAACACACTCAACTCACTCAACTCACTCACCTCAGTGTGATTTTCAAATTCTTGTCTTGGTCACTCGCAGTTGTGATGAAATAGTCGTAAGATCCGGGCCGAACTATTCCTTGAAACGGAACGTCTGGTACAAGACTTGTGATGACAGTGCTGGCTGTCGCCGTGATGATATAATCCGCATCGTGGTAGCCAATAATGGCGACGGACAATAAACACACGGGCTCGTTGCATAAGCTCTCAAATCGCGAGCTGCCGGTGGCGATAGAGACACGATCCTCCTGCTGAGAGTTCTGCAAGGAATAGTAGTCGTAGTTGTTAAAATTAGGCCGGCCCCTAGCCTCCGCTCCGTCGACCGTCGATACGAGGACGAATATGTCGGGATCGCCGAATGAAGGCGTGATCTGGATAGACAAGGATTCGCCCTGGTTGCTCTTGGGGTACGTGATACTATAAAAATTGACACCGCTCTCGCCCACGTGGTCCGACTGAGGCTCGCCAATCATCAACACCGTAGGCTCGTCGTCCTTCATCTGAGCCAGAATCCTGTACGTGCTTTCCTCGAAACCGTAAATTGCGATGAAATAATAACAGTTGTTACAGTGATTCGGGTCGTCAGGGAAGATTGTAAGCCCGTCACTTCCGTACCGCGTCTGCTCCCATATATGGTGGTCGGCGTTCTTATTCACATCCGGATTCGTCGAGACGTACATGTCAGCATCCCCTGACAAGCACGTGATGCTAATGTACAGCTCGTCCTTAGGATTACTCACGTAAACCTTAAACATGGTGTAAGTCTGAAAAGCGGAGAAGTCCCTTACAGAGCGCCCCAATTGCAATTGCAAAATCGTATCTTGAACGCTCGCGGTTATGCTGAAAGAACTCGCAAACTGCCAGGGACAAGAACGCACGGCGATTAAATAGGCGCCTGGGCTTGTGTCGTTTCGTTCCAAATTGATCTCCCCAAAATTCTGGTCGCACAAGGACGCCGCCAAATGGTTCGACTCGCTGGGCAGCCTGTCCGCTCTCTTACAATGTTCGAGCCCTTCCTCTTGACTGCAGTAGGTCACAAACAATTTCAGCGTACCGGTACGGCTTTGAGTGCTGATCTTGAGATCTTTGTGGCCCAAATCCAAACGCATAGCGTAGAATTTAACGTCGTCATTGTTGTAATTGGTATCGGAATCTGTCAAGAGTGTGTCGTCTTGAGGCACTCCGTCCAAGAGTTCGTTGAAGATGATGTCTTTAGGTAGACCGGTTGTGGGGTTGACTGTCGTGTTGTAGCCGGGGGACCTTGCTTGCACCGTGAACATGGCTGTGCTGACCCCTGTCACCCCGATGAAGACATCCGTGTTCGGAAGGATCGCATCAGTCGTAATCTGAGGGACCAAGCCGACCCGACCATAATTATTAAAGTAGCAACTATTACCAGCACATCCCGGCGACCCGTCAAACGGTGTGTGGTCTAAAAAGCTAACAGCGAGGTCGACAATCCCGGAAATTTGAGTTAGTGTGACTTCTACCGGTCCATCATTCGCAGGCGTGACCTTGAAAAACTGCGTGCTGTTCGCTAGGACACTCTCCTTGAATGGCCTGCCGAGCTGCAGAGTCGTCGTGACATCCTCGGTGGAAACTCGGATCGAGTAGCCACTACCCGTGAAGCCGTACACGGCGATTGACATGAAGCAATTCACGCATACTTGCCCCTCTGGTATTACTACCTGGTCGTCATGGTAGCGGTCACTGTAACTGCTGTACTGGTAGTCTAGGGCAGAGGCAGGAAAGTTTGGGTCGTTGTCGATCTTAATATACAAGTCAGGGTCCCCATAGTGAGGAGACAAGGTCACTTTAACCTGCGATGTCTCGCTGCCGAGCCGGAAGCTGTACATGTTGTACAGATTCCTGAATACGACGGCGTCGTGAGGCTCCCCATCAGTCAACTGAATTGTACCTCCAGAATGCACAACGCTGACGGTGTACTTGGAACGCGTCGTGGTAGTCATCGGAAAAGCGTAAATTGCAACGTAGTATGTGCCGTGGTCGCTGACAGTCGGTCCGCCGAAGTGGTTACAGCTACACAGACACAGACACAGACACAGACACAGACACAGACACAGACACGGACACAGACACAGACACAGACACAGACACAGACACAGACACAGACACAGACACAGACACAGACACAGACACAGACACAATGATACATACAATTCAGTTGGAGAAATATGTGGGTTTAGATGGATGAATTTCTAGGGGCGCTGACGCAATTTTTTTCTCTCCGCACTGAACACACGCTCGCTCGCTCGCTCGCCCGCCCGCTCGATCGCTCACCTGTTTGGACTGGAGGCCGGGATGACCAGCGAGTCTTCGTACATCATAGTAGAACTGAAGTTATGATGTCCTTGCGCCGAGCTCGGAAACCCCTCAACAGAGTCAGTAGCGTCGAGGTGGCAGCCGACATACATGTCTGGATCGCCGAAAAACGGCGTCACGTCGATGATCAAATCACCAGCGTCGCGGCTGTCAAAGAATTGATAATACCGGTAGTGACCGTTTAACAACGTTTCTGTGATGGGAAAGCCCTCCCTTAAGAAAACTGTTGTCGTGGGGAAAGAGGGGGTGATCGAAAACTCATTCATGTTCGCGGGGACACCTGATTCGACGCCGTACACTGTGACGGCGTATGTTCCCCCTTCCTTAAGTGCATTCGAGTCATCGGGTTCGATTGTCACCGATTCTACGGTAGTCGAGAGAGAAACCGACGACCAAATCGGTGGGTAGTTGTTGCTCCCTGGTTGGTAAAAATTGGTCCCAGGGCGAATGTAGATGTCCGGGTTCGAAGTGCTCGTTAAAGGGTTGACTACTATTTTGAACTCCTCTCCCCCCTCAGGGACGTCCACGAGGAAATATCGCGCCTTGTTATCACCGACACTGTCGTCCTGTGTCACGCCCGCTAAAAGCTTCGTCGGCTCGCCTACGCGAGCTGAGGAAGCCAAGACGGTAAATATGCAATAGTTAGTCGATCCAGCGGACTCGTCTGCGGCGAGAGAGCTTGAAACGTAAGCATTCCAAGTTCCGCTTCTCGGTACCTTGACGAAATCGTACCCACTCCGTGCGCTACACACGGAGTGCACACCGTCGCACGAGCCAGGCGAAATACCACCGGTGCCATCGTATATCACCAGGTTGGGATCCCCCCCTCCTAGCGGAGAAACGGAGACCAAGTATTCTTCCCCGGTGCCTAACAACCCACTGCTAGTCGTGGTAAAAGAGAAAGACTCGCTCCTGCTGATCAGTGTGGCGGGATCAGTGCTCGCAACCGCAGACTTGACTACAAAAAGTGTGGGTACTCCATTCGTCAGAGAAACTGTGGTGCTCTCCGAGCTTACCAATAATGTCCCTTTCCCCTCGGTCCCCCCAAAACTTTCCACACGGATTCTCATTTTCTCCCCTTCAGTGAATTTGTTCGCCTCGATATCCTCGCCTCTGATTATCAGTACGTTTCGGAAGGTTGAGTCCTGAGACGAAAAGTCGTTGTCCTGCTGAGTCGGCCATCCACCGGCAACTCCAATTTTTACGGCAAAGCCTAAGTAACCAAAGTTCTCACCAAGGGTAATGACAATGTCTTCCTGTTGTGGAGGAAGGTTGACGAGGAAGAATGCATGGGTCGATGTTGTGGTGCTTGACTCGGCTGAAGGTGAAGCCAGAGGTGTGAGTGGTGTCGGAGTGCCCATTGTGAGAGAACATGGTGAGTTAGGATCTGTGCATGTAGCCGAAATGGAATGGGAAAGATTTAGAAAGAGGAGGATAGGTAGGAAGAATTTTCGATACGCCGCTCCCATAATTGTGAATCCCTCGATCGTTTCAGAGAGGTTAACCACTTTCCGGCAATGTTAGGGTATGTTCTCCAGGAATTTTGCCCTTGCTCGGCTTTGACTCTTTGTTGTACCAAAAAGAAAAAGTTAACAATCAATATACTTTGAAAGAGTCAGAAGATGTTCAAAATGTTTGGAGGTAGAGAGATGAAAGAAGTTGTCTGTAGTGGTCTGGTTTTTTCAACGTGTGTGAGCATGCATGCACGATGACCTGGTGCTTGGCAGCAATTGACAACTTCAGAAAGAAGAAAGTCATCAATCGGGCACACGGAGAAAGAAAAATCGACGACCCATTATATAACTCAAGGTCGTTCTCAGGTCTTGCCCAATTTTAATTGCTCAAAATTATTTTCGCAATTATGTGTTAAGTAATTCCTACAATGCGATACCGAATTTTCTCTTCCCCTTGTTCTCTTTTTTCTGTCACTCAATGTCCTTACTCACTGTCCTCGCGGTCGTCAGTCCAGTCGCTGTCGTCACTTTTGGTTAGGACTGGACTTTGCGCTGCTGCTGTTGCTACTGGTCTCTGCCCCGGCCCTTTCGATGGCCTCCCTCGTGAAAACCTCCCCAGAACTGACGCTACCCTCGCTGCTTCCCCCCACAACTCCTCCCACACCCATGATGCTGCTGTTGTTGGCATTCGCAAGTGAAATTGGCAGAATGTCCCCGCTGCTCACGGTGTCGTTCGTGATCCCGCTGCTAAGTGTCGTTGTTGTGGTAGTCGTCGTCATAGTGTTTGTGACAGCTGATGATGACTTGTTGAGACTGGATGCATCAGCACTCATGCTTGAGTCACCCTTGAGGACGATCCGATCGAAATCCAGACTGCTCGCATCGCTAGATGGGCTCCTTGAAGTTGGTGATCTGTGGCTGGCGGGGGACTTTGGGTGGGGGGGAGGTTTCTGTTTCTGAGCTGCGGCAACAGGGTGTTGTTGTGTTGACTCCTCCAGAGACGGCTTCTCCCACATTTTGTTGCTGCTATGTTTGAATCCCCCCTTAATGCTCCCTCCATAATCTCCTATCCAGCCAGCCAAAGGAGTTTTTTTTGCTTTTTGCGACGGCGGCGGCAGCGCCGCATCTTCTGAGATAACCTCGGCCGACGAATTGAACCACTCTGCCTCCTCCGATAAGTCCATGTACTTCCTCGCAGTCTCGGATCGGAGGAAAGCATCTGCAACTCCGACGCCACCCTTCCTTGTGACCCACTCGCTCTTCGTCGACATTGACCCACCGGTTTCGTGGGTCGCCCCAGTATCATCAACTTGTTGATGCTGCTGCTGCTGCTGCTGCTGCTGCTGCTGCTGCTGCTGCTGCTGCTGCTGCTGCTGCTCCTTGGGAGCGCCCCCCCCTCGGAGACGCTCCCTTCCCTCTCCCATAACCTTCCTCAAATGTTTGTTCCCCCTACCACCGGCTGCTTCCTTGATTCGATTCTTCTTCTTGAGAACCTTGGCGCCCCCGCCGCCAGCCTGGGTGGCCCCATACCAGCCATTATTTTGGAGCTTCCTCAAGTTCTCTGCCTCCTCCTCCTTCCTCTTCTTGACAGTAAGAGCCCTGGCCCTGGCTGAGGCCAGGTCGGAGGACTGAAAAGACTTCATCTTCTGCACATTGGCCTTCTTTTGAGTTGCGACGTTGCCGCCGCTGGCGCGGGCCGCACCGGCAATGTACCGCGACCGATTACCAGCTTCGTCGTTGCTGTTGTTCTTTGGCTGGAGCACACTCGACGAGCTGACAGTTTCGTCGTCCTCAACTCTCTTCAGGGTGTGTTCGTATCTGGGCTGGAGTGCTGTGCGCCGCGTGCCCTTGCCGTCCCAAGGTATGACATTCCCATTCTTCAGACGGATTGACTTGTACCGACCCGGAGACATATTCTGCTCCGTCTCCACGCGCTCGTCCTCAGCTTCCACAAAAACGTAGCCCTCGGAAGACTCGTTTCCCTGGCTGCGGTCTTCGTCTCCCTGATCGCCGTCATACTCCCCATCGGAGACCTCCCTCGTGTTCTCTGATATATATTCGTCGATCTCGTTCGCCTCAATGACACTGTCAATTATCTTCACATATTCTCTCATGGTGTAATACTCCTTGACTGTCGCGTCCCCTCCGCCCCTGCTATAGCCGTGGAGAATGTTTGCGACGTGATCGCCCCAATTTCGCTTGTCGCCGACGGCGCCCGCGAGCATCAAAGACTCCACGATGTCGAGTCGGTTCACACCCCTCGAAGAGAAGTTGAACTCATTGAAGCTCTCCTCAATCACTCGTTCCTGCTGCCGTGGCGACAAGCTGCTCAGGGGCACTACACCCAAGCTGTAATAATTGCGGTTGAAATTGAGATTGAAATTGAGATTGAGATTGCGATTGCGATTGCCCGAGGAAATGGGAAAAAGGAAATGGGAAATGGGAAATGAGAATGGGAAGGAAGAGTTAGATCAAATCCAGATCTCCAAAACAAGCAAATATAAAAGAGTAGTCTGGAAACCTGACACACAGTCTCCTCACCTATTCATAATCTCCCGTTTCTTCTTAATGACAGATTGCGCTCTGGCGTTCGACTTGAGCCCCATCCTGATCAAGTTCTCTACATTGGATTTCTCATCAGTGAAAGGGTATCGCTTGGTAACGTCAGGCCTCGGCTTGCACTCCGCCCTCGGTAGCGGTCTCGTCCGCGCCTGGCTCGCCTGCCCGTTCCAGTACTTTTTGACGGGCTTGATACCGAGCTTTCTCTTTTCCGATCCGGTCAGGTGCCGCAGATCTTCCGCCTGGCGGATGTCAGGCGCCGAGCCCTTGGTACCAAAGTTCTCCTTGAGTCGTCCGTTGTCCGATAGTTTCACCGCGGCGTCGAGATCGGTTAGATCGCGAATCGTGCGGAGGCCGTAGGTGGATGACAGGGAGGAGATGCCGTGGAGGGCCGCCAGGTTCTTGGCGTGGGTGCGGTTGGAATCGGGGAAACGCTCGAGGAAACGACTCACTACCTTGCCATCTGAGGCAGTAGGCGCGGACATCGTTGGTCAAATAAGTTAGGAGGAAGGGATTTGGGGAAGAATTCGTCGGTTATTGCAAGAAATACAGCCGGTGAAGTGGTAATTTCAACGCAGATGATTCAAACGGTGAGTGAGGATACAATAGCTGTTGAAGGTCTGATGGTCCTTAATTACCGCTTCTGGGACACGCCCTAATAACGTGAAGCAGCGTGAACGTCAGAGAATTGAATTTTAAAACCTAAAACCCACAGTAATTTTTGCACGTTAGAATTGTTGCAGAATATTTTTCTCGCCCAAATTTGTCAGCGTATCTACCCGGCGATATTAAAAACGGATATCGGGCTCCCCCGCGTGAATCATTGAATCATTTTGGAAAAAATTGCCCAGGAAAAATATGTATTCCCAGGCACGTGTAACCATTTCCCGCTCTGCTGCACTCCGAGGATTTTCCACCGGTGCCGCAGGGTTGAACGACGACGGCATAATGTTATGCTTGTTCAGCGTCGGATGCATTGGCACGACGTTCGGTGCGAGTTTTATGGCGGCAGGGAAGGACACGCCTGTGCCATGTAGCGAGAAGGCACCGACACAAACCGCACAATTCGAAAGGACGAACTGAGAGGATTCACAAGGGAATTATCTTTCGGTTGGTTTTAGGGTCAAAAAGAATTAAGAAGACCTTCAATGGGGACAAAGAGCGGGGGGGGGGGGGGGGGGGGTGTTGTGTTGTGTTGTGTTGTGTGCCTTTGTTGTTTATTTGTTTTGTTGGATGTTTCATTACGCAAGTCTGTCGGTTGGTGTACTACGACAAGTCTCCCGTGTGATAAAGCTAAAACAGAATTAAAAAGTCTTCTTTAAACAACAAAATCGTCCCTTGTCAAGTTATCAGTTTGTGTATTGTGTGTGGTCTAACACAACGAACCCACCCAAAAAAACTCAAGGGCCCTCTCTTCTTCTCCCTCTAAAATTCAAAGTTTCGACTTTGACATTCCATTTCCCTTTCCCTTTCCCGTGACGAACCGATGCACCACACCCCCAACATCGAACCTCCCCTCAGTCATAATATCCGTGACGGTCGTATCATGTCGACATCCCTTCCCGAAAAAGTGCTGGGCTACATTCTCATCACCAAATAGACCCTTCATAATCCTCGCCATGATAGCCGTATTAGTGAAGGGCACGACCTTATCTTCCACGCCCGTCAGGAGTAAGAACCTAACGCCTTTCTTCCTCGACAATCCAAAGACAGGATCCGTATCCCCGTTGGTGGTCCTGGCCCCGATATACCTGTACAAAAAATCCTCCACACTCCCCTCCACGCACCCTTCATACGTCCCCCCAAACGCCCCTCCCATGGGACTCAACTCCTCCACCCCCCTACCGTGCTCATACCACCAGTGATCCCCGACATCGTAAACCCCACTCAAACCAACGCCGCAATCCACATCCACCCCCCCCCACCCCCCCCCCCCCCCCCCACCCCACCCCCCCCCCCCCCCCCCCCCCCCCCCCCCCCCCCCCCCCCCCCCCCCCC
>ERZ651776.3698-NODE-3698-length-14867-cov-4.423327_pt1 | contig 14867 bp, 21 predicted proteins | sample MGYA00514761_ERZ651776 | MGnify/ENA metagenome assembly ERZ651776 | reverse complement strand
CAAACAAGAACGAGCTTCACTAGAAATGGTGAAAAGAGTTTTACAAGAAAACAAATCATACGCTACACCTCAAATGATTGCCAAAGATAAACCATTCTTTGATAGATTAATGAAAGTATATCCTGAAATCAATGATGTTTGGTTACAAGGTCTACACGCACAAGGTGTTAAGATGAAATCTTTATATGCAGGTTCTGGTTTTACAGAAATCAATAGAGATGGTGGTTTTATGGACTTCATCTCAACTTTAATTAGAACTAAATTTGGTATCAGTAAAAAAGACGCATGGAATCCTGCTGATATTTGGTTAATTAAAGACGAAACAAAAGTCAGAAAAAAATTATTAGAAAGTGTAAGTGGTTCTAATCCTAGTGTCAGTAGATTGAATGATACTATGAGAATGATGTACAAAAACAAAACACTTGTAGGAGTATCACTAAAGGCTGTTTCAGGTAAGACTGCTAAATGGGAAAATGTAAATACAGTTTCTAATATACCTCAATCTGAACAACTTAAATTAAAAAGTATTAGAATGGATTTTACAAATAAGTCCGATGGTACATTAGGTACCTCAGATACAGTAATTACAGTTATGGCTGGTCAATCAGGTGCTAAGTTTCAATTAAGACAAAACTCAAAAGGGTTTAATAACTTAAAGTTTGAACCTACAAAGATAGGTGCCACTTCAGCTAGACTAGGTAAAGTGCCGTTAGATATGTTAGCACGATTGTTACCAGAATATAAGATTACAAATTTTAAAAACAACTGGCGATTATATCCACAAACAGCTGGTGAGTTTAAAGATGTACAAAAAATATATGCAGATAGATTCAAAGCAATCAATGGTGATGTAGATACTGGTATTACCAATACACAGTTTATCAATAATATGACCAAGTCATTTAAATCAGCTGACCAGAATAACGGTGTATCAACATCTAAATTACAACAATTAGATTTCGTTTATTATATTATGCAATTGAAAGCTAGTGAAAGAAACGAATTATTAACTAATATGTTATACCTGGCAGAGAAAAAAGGCGCTCAATTTGCACCTTTTGGCAAACTTTATTAAAAAAAGTGCTTGCCATGACCAGCGGAATATGTTATAATACCACTATTATTTCTTATAAATAGTATTATATGATTTGTTAATGGGTTTTTGAGTATTATATAAATGGATAAATTGGAGAACAAAAATGTTTAGTTTCAAAGGGTTTTTTACCCAGGAAAAGAATACACACCTAGAACACCTAGAGGACGATATAATTAATCGTGGCTCACAAGGTGGTGTAAACGCAATCAACTTCCTAAATTCAGTCAGAAATATGCTAGCCGGCAATGTCGGTGGTAAATTAAATATGTCTGTTAAATGGGATGGGGCACCTGCTGTATTTTGTGGTACTAATCCAGAAAACGGCAAATTCTTTGTCGGAACTAAATCAGTATTCAACGCAACTCCTAAAATCAACTATACACCAAACGATATAAGAAAAAATCATGGTGGTGAACTCGCTAACAAATTACAAGTGTGTTTGAGAGAACTGCCGAAATTGGGGTTAGATGGTATTTACCAAGGAGATTTACTTTTCACAAGAGGTGATTTAAAGGCCGTTGCCATTGACGGAGAAAAAATGATTACCTTTACACCTAATACAATCACTTATGCTGTACCAGCAGGTAGTGATATTGCAAAAAGAATAGCCAGAGCAAAATTAGGTATTGTGTTTCATACAAAGTATTCAGGTAAAACAATGTCATCTTTAACTGCCGGTTTCGGTAGTATCAAAGGTCAAGGACCTACTTCCGTATTTTTAGCGTCAGCAGCTTTTACAGATACATCTGGTTCAGCAACATTTAATAAATCAGAGTTAAACAGATTTGACGCATTGATAAGAATGGCTGAGGGCTCATTAAGAAAAGCAAAACCTATTTTAGATGAAATGTCTAAAACATCTATGAGTGACCAAATATCTGTTGGTTACAGATTAAAAACATACTTCAATTCATATATTAGAAACTCAAAACAAGGCATGGAAAAAGTTGCAGTAATGCAACAAGGATTTAGAGATTATTACGAAAGTTTTATAGACGCAGAAATAGATAGTCGTAAAACAGATAAAGGTAAAGAGAAGTTTATACAACAAAAGAAAATTGGTTTACAATATATTGATAGAAATAAACAAGCATTATACTTTGCAATTGCAAGTCATATTAGTTTAGGTAATGCAAAGAACTTTTTGATACAAAAATTAAATCAAGTACAAAGTATCGGTCACTTCTTACGAACACCTACTGGTTATAAAGTAACAGCACCAGAGGGTTTTGTTGCAGTTGACAGAGTTGCAGGTGCAATTAAACTTGTAGATAGATTAGAATTTAGTAGAGCAAACTTTACAATTGCTAAAGATTGGGTAAAAGGATAATGTATTACAGAGTAGAAAGTTTTAAACAATACTTCTTTGAAGCAATCAACGGACCTAAAATCATTATGATTGGTGGACCAGGTTCTGGTAAATCAACATATTCAGAATTGATGAAGAAAGAATTAGGTATCGCCCACATATACACAGGTGATATGATGAGAGCTTTAGCAAAACAAGATACACCAGACGGTAAAAAAGTAAAAGACTTATTATCTAAAGGTGAATTTGCACCTACACCAATTGTTATAGACGCAGTAAAAGAACGAATGAAACAACCAGACGCTCAAAAAGGTTATGTGTTTGATGGATTTCCTAGAAATGTAAAACAAGCGAAAGCTATGGAAGAAAAAGGAATAGAATATGACCATGTTATTAATCTTGTTGTATCTGAGGAAGAGGTCGTCAAAAGACTAACTGCTAGAGGTAGAGCAGATGATAAACCAGAAATTATTAAGAATAGAATTAAAGTTTATCATAGAGAAACAGCACCTTTATTGCAATACTATAAAGATGAAATAATAAATATTAAAGCAGAGGGTAGCACACCTGAACAAATAGCAAAAGAAATAGTAAAGAAAGTAACATGAAAACATTTGAACAAATAAGATACTTACAAGAAGGACTATATGACCCTAATATATTTAAGGCATTTTTCCTTGCAGGTGGTCCTGGTTCAGGTAAAACATTTGTAACTAAAAGTGCATTTGCTGGTTTTGGTTTAAGAATGATTAACTCCGATAATGCTTTTGAAAGTGCCTTAAAAAAGAATAACTTATCTTTAAAAATGCCTGAAGACGAAGCAGAGGCTAGAGATATTGTTAGAGCAAGAGCAAAAGGAATGACAGGTACAATGTTAGACTTGTCTATCAAAGGTAGATTGGGTTTAATTGTTGATGGTACTGGTAGAGATTACGATAAGATTAATCAACAAGTATCACATTTAAAAGCTTTAGGTTATGATTGTTATATGATTTTTGTAAACACAAGTTTAGAAGTTGCATTGGAGAGAAATGCACAAAGAGAGAGAAGTGTACCAGAATATATTACAAGAAAATCATGGACAGCTGTACAAAGTAATATTGGTAAGTTTCAAAATTTATTTGGTATGAGTAATATGATTATCGTAGATAACAACCAAAGCGATAGAGAACTAACAACTCAAACTATGAACAAATGTTCTAAAGTAGTTAGAAGATTGTTAACAAACAAAGTTAAGTCATACACAGCAAAAAGATGGATGGCTACAGAGAGAAAATTAAAAAGAAGATGAGATTTAAAGATTTTATAAACGAAAGCATTATTGATATACCTAGAAGGACTTATGCGCCTAAGGTATTTGATGACGCTGACACTAAAAATCCTAAGATTAAAGCTAGCGTAAAGGCTCAGATTCAGGCTCAGTTAAAAGAGTTTGAGTCAGAGTACCCGATTTTAAAGACTTCTTTGATAGGTTCTATTCTAACAAAAAGATATAGAAATGACGCAGACTTGGACATCAATATTTTATTTGATGTACCTACTGACAAACAAGAATTAGAAAGACTAAGATTGTCGAAAAAGTATTTGTCTGCTAAGACAGCCGGTAATGTCCAAGGTAAATTAATACCTGGTTCTGAGCACCCTATCAACTTTTATTTTATTACAGATAAAAAAACATACGAAGACCAAAACAAAAAGGCTGACGCTGTGTTTGATATCGAAACAGATAAGTTTGTAAAAAGACCTGAAGAATTTAGTTTTGATGTGGGTCTATACATTAAAGACTTTAACAAAAAAGTACAAGAGTTGGATGTAATCAAAGGTGAACTTAAAAGAGATATTATTGATTATGACGAACTAAAAGAATTAAATCCAGATGACATTTTAAATCTACAAGATAGAATTAATGACAAGTTGGAAGAAATAGAAGACAGTATCAATGACATTATTAAGGTAGGTGATGGTGTTGACGCAGATAGAAGAGCTGCATTTGATACAGATATGTCGCCAGACCAAATACAAAAGTTTGGTATTAAAAACAGATTACCTAAAAATGTTATCTATAAGATGTTAGAAAAATATCACTATTTAAATTTCTACAAAAAATGTAAAAAGATTTTAGATGATGGTAAAGTAACAGACGCAGAGATAGATAGTCTAAAAGAAGCAAAAGGTAAATCAGTTGCATTTACATTTGGTAGATTTAATCCACCAACTATTGGACATGAGAAACTTATTAACAAAGTTAAATCTGTACCAGCAAACGATTACAAAATTTATTTAAGTAGAAGTGAAGACCCTAAAAAGAATCCACTATCTCCTAGAACTAAACTAGATGTAATGAAAAAGATGTTTCCTTCTCATGCAAGAAACATTGAAATCAATACAACTAATATGATTTTAGATATATGTACTAAACTATACAATCAAGGTTACACAGATGTTAACATGGTTGTTGGTAGTGATAGAGTAAGAGAATTTGAAACCATCATTAAAAAATATAATGATGTAAAATCCAGACATGGATATTATAACTTTGACAACATCAAAGTTGTTTCTGCCGGCGAAAGGGATCCTGACGCCGAGGGAGCAACAGGTATGAGTGCAAGTAAAATGAGGGCTGCAGCTGCCAAAGGTGACCTTGCAAGTTTCAAAAAAGGTTTACCAAGAAACGCTGACGCAGAAAAGATTTTCAAAGATGTCCGAAAAGGAATGAACTTGGCCGCTAACTATTTGCATATTCAAAATGTTAGACCAATTGCCAGTATGGAAGAATTTGAACAACAACAAATAAGAGACCTTTACATAAGAGAAATGATATTTAATATTAATGACGAAGTTGATTATATCAAAGAAGATGTAAAAGGTAAAGTAGTAAGACGAAGTACAAATTATGTTGTACTAGAAGATAACAATAACAATTTACACAAAGCATGGATATGGGATTGTATTCCTATACCAGCAGACAGAGAGGTCCAAGTGAGAGAACATGATTTAGATGTTGACTATGGATTCGAAGCAGTATCAGAAATTAAAGAAGATTTAGACGCTCAACCACAAGATAGAGATGTTAAGAAAAAAGACGGCACACAGCCTAAAAAGTATTACAAAAACCTATCAAAGGATACAAAGAGTAAAAGAGCAGATTTCTTTGCTAAGAATAAAGACAACAAAGAAGCACCAGGCGATAAAGACGCCAAAACAAAACCAAGCATTCATACACAAAAGTATAAAAAGATGTTTGGTGAGATGAAGAAAGATTTACAAGACGCTTGTTGGACAGGTTACAAACAAGTAGGTATGAAGAACAAGGGTGGTAAACAAGTACCAAACTGTGTTCCAGAGAGTATGAGTGTTGAAGACGCAAGAAAAGTAGAAGGCTTTATAACAGATTCATACGAGATTGGCAAGGATTATGCTGACCATACTAAAGAAGTTACACCTGGTCAAGGTAAAGAAGTAAAGAAAGTAAAGGGTTTTATTGATAGAGAATCTACTCCAGATGAAAAAGATATAAAAGAATGGGCAAGTACAGATGAAACTATTGATAAATATAAGCTAAGATATAAAGAGGAATGGTCAAATAAACTTAAAGAAGTTGTGGCCAAGATGATTGAAAAACTATGAAGACTTTAAAAGAATACGAAAACATTGATAAGTTATGTGAGGAGTGTATCTTCGAACATGAACACGAGCCTTTAACAGAGGCAGAATATCAAGGTAAAAAAGTCACTTTGAATAATCCAATGAGAACACCAGGCGGACCTAAAAAGTTTGCCGTGTATGTGACAAACGAAAAAGGAAATGTGGTTAAGGTAACTTTTGGTGACCCTAATATGGAAATTAAAAGAGATGACCCTAATCGTAGAAAATCATTCAGAGCCAGGCACAATTGTGAAAATCCTGGTCCAAAAACTAAAGCTAGATATTGGTCTTGTTATCAATGGAGAAGCGGAGCAAAGGTAGACAACTAATATGGCATACAGACAAAGAATGAGTGACTTACTAGAACAAGTAAGAAACCCACAAATAAAAGAATCAGGACCTAGTGATTATTTAAAATCAAAGATGTCCGATACACAAATTAATAACATCAAAAAAACTTGGGCAATGAAGACAGCAAAAGATGTCACACCTGCCATAAGAAAGATGATTAAAGATTTAGATATTCCAACACAGCTTGCAATTAAACACGCAAACATTAATGTGATTTCTAAATTAGTTGAAGAAGGCGACCATGAAATTTCTATGGCACAAGGCGAACTCAAAGCTATCTCCGCAAAAGCTACTGAACTTGCTAATATGCTATCAACTAAATCAGATGACACAGATGAATTAGAAGCTTGGGTACAATCTAAAATTACAAAAGCAAAAGATTACATTTCTTCAGTTTCAGATTATCTAACACATAATCCAGGTCAACAAAACGAGGAGTTAGTAAAAGAAAACTTTAGTACATCTCAAATTGCTAGACTTAAAAAAGAGTATGAAGTATTAAGAGGTAAAAAGATTTCAGTTGCAAATGCTAACAAACTATCATTAATGTTTAAAAACATTCCAGATAGCGGTTTAAAAGATATATACAAAGCAGATATTCCATTCTTATCTGTTATGGCTATGTCAAAGATGATACAAAAAGGTATCCCTAGACCAGCAGGTGTAAAATTAAATTTAGAAGAAGTAGAAATACTTGACGAAGCTACACAAGATTACCTAGAAATTACAGAGGGTAAAATTGATAGTAAAAAATTTGATAGTTTGAAAAAAGGTGATACAATGACTATCACTTACAATTCAACTATGTCGGGTACAACTGTTAAAAAATTTGTTGTTAAGAGTAAAAGTAGAAGTGCAAAATACAACACAGATAAAGTAACAATGTATCCTGATGGCAACCCTAGTATGGCAAGATTTTTCTTATACAAAAGAGCAAACGGTGAAGTATCAATGGCAACAGGTGATATGGCAGCTTCTATTGTACAAGTTAAAGAAGATATGGCTGAGGGTAGAATGTCAGAGATTGACGCAATGGTAAAAGCTGGTAAGTCAGCAGCCGAGATTGCAAAAGAATTAAAATTAAATGTTAGAGATGTTAAAGCTATTTTAGGTGAAGAAAAAGATGACGAGGCAGAAAAGCAACCGTCAGTAAAAGAAGAACCTAAAGAAGACGATAAAGAAAAGTTAAAGACTGAACTTGAAAAGAAAGACGCTGAGATTGCTCAACTAAAACAAAAAGCAGAAACAGAAAAAGCAAAAACTGTTAAAAAGGAAACTGAAAAGTTAGTAAATCCTGAAACAGGCGAACCTTTACTACAAGTTGGTATTGCATACAAACATTTAAAAGATAAAATGAGTAAGCAACAATCTGAACATTTTGAACAATATATGGTAGAATATACTACACAACAAATCAAAATGGCTTATGGTGTTGCAAACGATAAGAGATACAAAGGTGGTAACTATTCAGGTGCTGTTAAGGCAATTGAGAAGATTGCAAAAGGACTATCAAATCATCCTGATGTTCAAAAGGTTTTAAAAAGAACTAATGAACAATTAGATGAAATGGCTAAAGACAAAGCATATGCAATTGGTATGTCAACTGCTAAAAAGAAATACAATGACGAGCCACCATTAGATAAAAAGACAATCAAAAAAGGACATGAGATTGCTGATAAACTAATGGGTATGAAAAAAGAAGAAACAATCAAAGAGTTTAAAAAGATGACTGTTACTTTTAAAACTATGGACAAAATGGCGAAAGCTTCAACAGACTTAGCAAAACATGGTTTTACTATTCATGCAAAAGGTTTAGTAATGAAAGTAGATGGTAAAGGTGATGACCTTAACAAGTATGCTACAGACCTTAAAAACTTTTATGGTGCAACAGTTAAGGCTGAAGAAAATGCCCCTACATTATCTGATTTAGAGAGAATGAAAAAGGCAGGCATGAAACCTAAAAAAGAAGAAACACAACACGATTTGGCAAAGATGAAATTCGAACAGATTGCAGCTTTAAAAAAGAAGTCTGATAAATCTGGTATGCCATATTCAATATTAAAAAAAGTTTACGATAGAGGAATGGCCGCTTGGAAAGGTGGACACAGACCAGGTGCTAGTCAGCACCAATGGGCATTTGCTCGTGTAAATTCATTTGTAACAAAATCCTCAGGAACCTGGGGTGGTGCAGACAAAGACTTAGCTGCCAAAGTAAAAGGAGAATAAAGATGAGTTATTTAGAAAGTAAAAGTGGTAGCATGAGCGAAGTCGTTAAAGAAATGCAAAAACATTTAAAAGACAACGCCTACCAAGATTTATTTAAAAAAGAATTAGAAAAGACTGGTAAAGGTATCGGCGCAATGTCTGATATGGAAAAGAAAGACTTTTTTAATAAGTTAGATAAAATGTATAAAGGTAAAGGCGAGGCAAAAGTTGATGAGTTAACTAAAGGCCAAGAAAAATTACCACCTGCTTTACAGAAAGCAATTAAAGCAAAAGAGAAAAACTCCGAAGAAGAAAGTTTTGATATAGAGAAGTTAAAAGAAGATGTTAATACTCTATGGTCAACAGCTGCTGACGATTTAGAAGCTATCAAAGAAAAGGCGAAGTATATGAAGGCACAAGATAAAGACGCCTCTACTAATGAGCCTGAAAGTGGCGAATCGGATGATGAGTCAGAAAAACAAAAAAAGGGTAAAACTTTAGTCGGAAGTGCAAAAACTAAAGTTGAAACAGAACCTAAGGTAGACTATCAAAAATAGTCATACCAGGCTTCAAAAAAAACTTCAAAAATAGCGAAAAAAGCTGTTGCCAAATGGTAAGGAATATGTTATTATATACACATAATAAGAAAAGGATACACTATGAATAACTTACCTAAAATATATCTCGATATGGATGGCGTCCTTTTCGACTTTGTAAAGAACATTGAAAAGACTACAGGTCTTACAATTGACCAATGGACTAAGCTTGGAAGAAAAGAGCGTTGGGATCCAATCATTGCAAAGAAAGACTTTTGGTCTGACGGACCATGGTTAGCAGAGGGTAAAAAACTCTTTGCTTTTGTAAAGAAGTATAACCCACATATATTAAGTGCATATGTAGAACATGCACATGACCCTAATTGCATTCCAGGCAAAACCAAATGGGCTATGAAGAATACTGGAATAACAAGAGATAAAATTAATCTTGTTATGAGAAGTCAAAAAAAGAATTATGCAAGACCTAATACCATTTTGATTGACGATTACGATAAAAATACAAAAGAGTTTAATCAAAGAGGTGGTATAGGTATCACATTTAAGACAGCTTCTCAAACAATCTCAGAGTTGAAAAAACTAGGTTTCAAGTAATTTCCCTTATAAATAGTAGGACTATATAGAAAGGCCGAAAGGTCTATTGAGTACCTATTAACATTTAAAAGGGAGAGAATAATATGTCAAGTTGGTCAAGTGCAGATTCAGCTGCTGGAGCACCTTTATGGGCTGCTACACAGTTGCAAACTAATAATGCACCGTCAAGTGCAAACAGAACAAACTTATTTGAAGATAATACAGCAGATGAGTTTATTGCTGGTATGACAGTAGGTTTATTTAACTACGCTTCAGGTGAAGTACCATCAGGTGCTGCTCACATGGGGTGGAATTTGAAGTTTACAAATGGCTCAAGAGTTAAATACGAATGCTTGGTTGCTTTAGCAAACCCAGCGTAATAAAATAATTTATAGGGGCGCCTTCGGGTGCCCTTATACATATAAGTACATTAATAAAGTGGTCTGTGTATATGCACAGAGTAGCATTCCCCGAATGGGGTTAACAAGGAGATAAAAATGGCAGATAAGAAAATCACCGCCTTAACAGATTTAGGCGATAATTTAGCAAGCGTTGACTTGTTTCATGTAGTAGATGACCCAAGCAACACACCAATAAATAAAAAAGTAACAGCGGAAGATGTTTTCAATAACATTCCAAGTTACCTTGGTTTAAAACAAACTTCTCAAACAATTACAGCGGACGGTTCTACAACTACAGCAGTTGATGTAACATCAGCAGTAACAGAGATAAGCGCAACATCAGCTACACACTCATGTGCTATGGCAGATGGTACTGATGGTCAGATTAAGGTGATAGTTAATACATCTACATCTGGTACAAACGCAATCACAATTACACCAGCAAATTTTTCAAATTCAACTATTACACTTGACGCTCCAGGCGAAAGTGCAGTATGTTTATTTAAAAATTCAAAATGGTATGTAATTGGTGGTAATGTACCAACAATCGCTTAATAGAGGAGATATAATATGTCTATAACAATTGATGAATTGAAATCAGAAAAAGAAACTTTGGTAAAAGATTTTGAAGCTTTGAGCTCAAGAATTAAACAAGTTGATAGTGAACTGGCGCAAATGAAAAGTAATCTAAATGCTGTTCATGGGGCTGTTCAACAAATTGATAAGTTAATTCTACAATCAGAGAGTAAGAATGAAATGCCAAAACAAAAAGCAGAGGCGCTAAACATAGCGACAAGTTAATGAAACAATTTAAGAACTTTGTAAAAGAACAAAACTTAAACGATTTCGAGGAAGATGTTTTGAAAGAAACACCACCTAATACTGCTGACGCTATGAAAAGGCACAAAGCAGGTAAGGCTGGTTTTACAGATATTGCACATCTTAAAGCTAAGGGTTTGATACCCCGAAGTGATGGTAACAAAAAAGTATCAGATAAATATAAGTAAGAGGAAAATTAAATGAAAACATTTAAACAAATGCTTAAAGAGGACCACAACGACATTGGTGTAGGCACATCTACTGCTAATTCGGCTGAGGACTCTAACATTGGTGCTCATAATGTTGAGAACGCTGATGTTTTAAAAAGAGTAAATGCTTTTGTTTCTTCTATCTGCCAACAGGAATATATGAATCCTCAAGCAGCTGTTGAACAATTAGCAAACAAACTAAAAACAATTGGCCTAGAAGTGGGCGACATGAAATTGGAAGGTGATAACGGTAAAGTGACTGCTGAAGTAAAACAATTCGGCGGAAGATTTGGTAAAGACATAGATGGTACCGACTTAAATGATGATGGAATATCTCATAGAAAAGAGGGTGGTCTGAAACTTGAAGTTTCTTACGAAACTCTAAAAACAGGTTCATCTAAAGTTTACGCCAAATTAGTTTAATACTAAACTGGAGTAAAGATGTTCAGAGAGATTACGAAGGATAATTGGTTATTATTTGCACAGAGCAATTATGACAATCCTACATTGGAAAAAGATATTGAATTTTATGATGATATTAAGAGATTTAAATATCTTAAAAGACTCTTTCGTAAATACAAGGTTACAGGTAACCTTAAGCTAAGATTGGTATTAAACCATATCATAGTTTTGAATAATGTTTTTGGTGTAGAAACAGCATGTACACTTCTATTGTTTAAGATAGATAAACCATACTGGCCTGCTCTAAAATCATTTTTAAATTACCTAGAATATCTATACCCACACGAACTAAATGGTATACAAGAAGATATGAAGATAACTAAAGGTTTAAAGGAACTGTAATGGCTAGTAGAGGAATAGATTTTTTAATAACTTACAGAGTGGTAAAACTTATGGTAACTCCTTTTGAAAAACAAGAGGCGTTTAAGTTTGGTATCATTGATGAAAAAGGTAAAGTATTAAAAAAGTACAAGTCATTAAGAACTGAAAAAGAAAGAAAATCTTATACTCTTTTACATAGATTTGTTTTTAACCTAAAAAGAATACTACAAAAGGTAGGTTTAGGTGGCAAACTTGGTTCATTTGCTGTTGCATTAGCTTTATTAATTAAAGAAGATAAATCTTATGCACAACATAAAACTTTAATTGAATCTACAATTATTAAATATTTAAAAGATGAAAACTTGTTTGAAGAAATGTTAAACGAAGTTAGAGAAATACCAGAGATTGACGCTGACCCATATATGGTTTGTTTTGGAATGAGTGTATATGAAAAAGACGGCGAACTGGTAACGGAGAACGATTATGCCAAAACATTATAAAGAAATGATGGACGAAATCATCAATAAGATGGATGAAGACGCACCAGCTAACGCAGTTGCACATGGTGGTGTTGACATGAATCCAACAGGTAAGAAAAAGAAAAAAGACGAAGTACCAGCTAAATTAATGGATGTCATTATGAAAAGAATGTCTGGTAAAATTAAAGAAGACAACGATAATAACAATGTTGTTTTAAAAGGCGTCTTGGATAAATTAGATAAACTAGATGAAGCTATTGATAGAGCTTCAGGTATAGAAAAGAAAAAAGTTGAATTTGTCGAAGATAAAGAGTATAAAGGCTTTAAGACAAAGTATGACAAAAACATTTAAAGAATATCTAGGAGGTTTTCGTATAGGCAACCTTGATAGTATGTCGCCTATGGCAAGTCTTGGTGATTTACCACCGAAAGGTGCAGGTGATAAAGACAGTAGAGGTGTTGGTTTAAATGCAAACAAAAATAGAATACCTAGAAAACCAGGCCAAAAGGCAGGTTCAGATAAGCATTCAGACCTTTATACAGATGAGAATCCAAAAGGAACTATTCACGGATTAGGTTTTACAGACGCTGCCAAAGCTAAAGAATCTATAAATAAAATAAAAGGTTCAGGTAAAACCCATGCACACAAAATGCAGGCTGCAATTGCAATGTCGCAAAGAGCAAAGGTGGCCAGTCAAAGGGCAAAAGACCCTCAAAAGAAAAAAGACTTAGGCGCAGCTCACAAAGTCTATCAATCATATATAAATCAAAATAAAAAAAAGGACTAATATGGAAGTAGTAATAGCTTTAGCGATGAAATTTTGGCAATGGTCAATACTTATTGCCTTAGTAATATTAGGTTTTGTTATCAACCTATTTGATAAGAAAATAGATAACAATAAAGTAAATTTTAAATATTCAGATTACCCACACATGAAACCAATGAAGATTGCCACAAAAGGTAAAGGTTTCTGGAAAGGTATACTAATGTGGTTGTTAGGTACTAGACATTGGGAAATTGTAAAAGATTTTGACTTCCAAATAGAAGGCAAAAAATATGTTATTCCAAAAGGTTTTAAATTTGATGGTGCAAGTATTCCAAAATTCTTGCATACTTTTTTATCACCGGTTGGGGTACTATTAATAGGTGGACTTGTACACGATTATGCTTACAAGTATCAAACCCTATTAATGTTAAATAAGAAAGATACCATGGGTATTATATCTCAAAAAAGAGCAGACGAAATCTTTAGAGATATTAATATTGAAGTAAACGGTTTCTATCTTATGAACTACTTAGCATACTGGTCGTTAAGACTAGGTGGTTTTATGGCGTGGAATAAACACCGTAAAGTCAATGCTAAGATTTAAAACAATAAAGGAGGTTCAAGTATGAACTGGATAATGTCAAGAGTAAAAGAGATGTCAAGTTGGTCAGGCGCAGGTTTGATTGGTCTTGGTGCAATGATTATATTGGGAGGTCCGTTTGTCAACATGTTGGCATGGGCAGCCGTTATTTGGGGAATCATTTCCATAGTAAAAAAGGACTGACTTGATGGGAATTAGATTATTTTTTATAGGACTTATGGTCACCGCCTTAGCTGGCGGTGGCTACTATGTTATGAAGTTGCAAAAAGATAATGAGATATTAAAAGCAAATGCTATTAAATTAGAAAGTGCAATTTCAGACCAAAAAACACTAATAGAAAATCAAAAAAAAGATTTTGAGGCCATACTAACGGCTAACAAAGAGATGAACGAATTGATTGGTAAATTAAAAACAGATTTTGCCGATTTAGATAACCGATTTAATAAAAAAAATAGAGATGTTGGTCTGCTTGCAATTGAAAGAACTAAATCAATTGAAAGAATTACTAATGCTGCTAGTGTCAAAGCTAACAGATGTATAGAAATCGCAAGTGGTTCACCATTGACGGAGAAAGAAATTAATGCTACGAAGAAGTCTGAAATCAATACAGAATGTCCTTCTATTGCTAATCCTAACTATATTCCTTACTAGTTGTGCTGGAGTAAAACAGTTAGAGATTTTCAAAGAAGAAGTACCAAGAGCTAAACTTAATTTAGAAAAACCAACTCCATTACAAATGGAACAACTTCATTGGCATATTATTACCAGTGAAAATGCAGCTGAAGTGTTTGCTAAATTAGAGGCTGATGGTATTGACCCGGTATTATGGGGGTTAACAGATAAAGACTTTGAACTATTAGCAAAGAACTTTGCTCAGATTAGAAATAAATTAGTAGAAACTAATGCTTTATTAGATAAGTATAAAGAATATTACGAAAGTACAGATGACACGGAAAACTAATACAATGTTGATAGGTTTACTAGGTACCATATTAATGGGACTGGCTACCTGGACATTGGTAACACTTATAGAACTACAAACTTTGATGTACATGTTACAAACTGACTTAGAAA
>ERZ651776.3697-NODE-3697-length-14867-cov-4.837390_pt1 | contig 14867 bp, 12 predicted proteins | sample MGYA00514761_ERZ651776 | MGnify/ENA metagenome assembly ERZ651776 | reverse complement strand
TTACAAAGCAAAGGTAAGATGCTCTGATGCCTCAGTTGTTGTCTCATCAATCTTCCCCATCTAAGCATGTCCCCCCCCCCGCACGTTTTGCAACCAATCCCCAAACTTTAGGACCGAATAAAAGGGGAGATCATTGCCCTGAAAAAAATCCGCTTGGAGGCTGAAGACGAGGGCATCCCATCAACGGCAATAAGGGAAATTTCTCTCCTAAAGGAACTCCAGCATCCAAACATAGTGCGGCTTTACGACGTGGTACACACGGAGAGAAAATTAACGCTAGTGTTTGAGTTTCTTGATCAAGGTGAGTTGAAACTGTGTGAGAGGAAATCTGAGGGGGAACTAAAAAAAAATGCTTTGATGAACACACCCTAACATTTACGGTAACGATTTCCGGTGAAAATGTGCGGCAACACAGATCTGAAAAAATACTTGGATGTCTGCGACGGCGGCCTTGGCACCCCAATTCTGAAAAGCTTCCTCCACCAGCTCCTGACAGGAGTTGCCTTCTGCCACCACCACCGAGTACTTCATCGCGATCTCAAACCCCCTAACCTGCTCATCAACCGAAGTGGGCAACTAAAGTTGGCGGATTTCGGACTGGCAAGAGCTTTTGGGATTCCTGTGAGGAGCTATACTCACGAAGTGGTAACATTGTGGTACAGGGCTCCTGACGTTCTGATGGGTTCTCGAAAATATAGCACACCAGTAGACATCTGGTCAATAGGCTGCATCTTCGCAGAAATGGTCAACGGCCGACCACTCATCACAGGCACGTCAGAGTCGGATCAGCTTGATCGAATCTTTCGAAAATTTGGGACACCTTCTGAGGCCATTTACCCTGGAATTGTCGACCTTCCGGACTACCCAGCTAACGGTAATTTAGCCAGCTACGACCCTCCCGATTCAATTTCCTCTATTCTGCCGACACTTGATGCCAAGGGAGTCGATCTGTTTACGAAAATGGTCCAGTTCGACCCAGCGAAGAGGATTACTGCCCAGGATGCGTTGAATCACCCCTTCTTTGCTGACATGCGGAGTTAAAAATGAGATTAGTGGTTAAGAAAAATGTTTTGGCAAGATACACCCCAAAAAATGCCGTAAATAGTTCCCCGCGTTACAAAACATGCTCATGGTCCTGCTTTCTTTCATTGTGCGAATTAATCATTACATAGTCCTCAAACATTACTTCTTCTCAACAAGAACAAAATCATTCCTGAAGTCGGCCTGGTCGAAATTTCCCATGCTCTCCTTCCAGTCTGATGCCCCCATCGACTTGGGGTCAAACCTCTGTTCTTGATTTTTCGATCCTCCTCCTCCTCGTTGCGGCTCCTCCTCCTTCGTTATCATACTCAACGAGATCTTCACATTGTCGCTGTCGACGTCTTTAACCCTGATCTTGACCTTGTCTCCTACATTGACCTTATCGGTAACGGCGTTTAACCTGCCGGCGGTCATGGCACTAATGTGAACGAGTCCATCGAGTTCCCCTGTAAGCTCTCCTCCAAACTGGCTTGTGTCGAAGCGAACAAATGCCCCGAAGTCCATGGTGCTAACAACCATCCCATCCACGAATTTCTCTTCGTCATAGCCCCCTTCTGCAAGGGCGACACATGACAGTTTCTGCTGGCCGCGATCCCCGCCAGAGCGCTGTGGACGAGCCTTGCGCCGCCCGCCGCTGTCGGAGGGTGACGAGGCGTTATCAGAGTCATTACCAGATTTCATTGTCAGGGCCACCTGTCCAAGGTGTTTGAGAGTGAGTGAGTTTGAGATTGGCGAGATCGCTGTTAGAAAAAGTTGAGAAAAATAACCACATTCCATCACAACATTTCCGACGCACAGCATTCTCACCTGCTTCTTCTCCGTATCAATTGCGTGAATCCGACATTTCACCTCCTGGCCGACATCAATTACATCATTGACATCAGCAACGTAGTCGTCCGATATCCTGGATATGTGAAGGAGGCCATCCGCCTCGCACCCAAAGCCAACAAACGCTCCAAATGACTGCACGTTCTTGACTTTCCCCTCAATTTCCTGACCGACTTCAAAGTCGCTAAGAGGCTTCCCCTTAGGCCTGGGCTTCCTCTTCTTCGTTCCTTTGTTTCCTGCAGGTCTCTCGATGTTATGCGCAACAGCATCATCACCGTCGCTTGCATCGACGGTAGCAACCTCTGGTGGCACATCGCTGTCCACCTCACCCTGAACATCGTCTGACAAAGTTGACCTCAATGCCATTACCCTCCTTCTCCCTCCAGCAACACAACTGAGTCCGCTCAAGCAACCGATGCAGCCGCAGCCTCTCGCAGATCTGCTTTGGCAAGAACCACACTTGCAATCGACGCACTGACAATCCTCACATGTACACTCGGGCGAGCATTGAAGGAGGCTGGGGGCACAAGAAGCACACGAGCATCCGAGGCCATGGGAGGAGGACCGGGTTGCATGCAGGGAAGAGGTGTGTTGGGTGCGGACACAAAGTGGACACGTACACTGACGGGAGTGCGAGCGCGTATGGATCCGACTATCGAAAGAACCCTCTCTCAAAGTTTTTGGGTGGAAGGCCAGAGAATTTGCTGTCCCTGTCGTTAAAAAAGCTGCATCAGGAGAGGGAGGGGGTGAGAAAACAAAAAATGCGCATGAAAAGTCTCGAAGCGGATAGGAAAAATAGCTGCTAATAACAGCAGCAGCCCCAAAACACGACTTGATAACAATAAAAGCCTACTATCCCCTCATCAAGGCGCTGTCATCATGGTCTGTGATGTTGTAAACTGACCCTGTGAAACTCCAACCGACGTAAAAGCCAACGAATAGTGCTGGAACTTCATTTTATCACGAGAATGACAAAATTTACTGAAAAAATTCCTTTAGGATGGGAGATAGGCGATGTGGGTTTTCCGGAGCCCCAGGAATTGTCACTTGCGGCTTGCTCGAGCACCGAAAGCGCTTTTGATCTAAATCTTCCACCATTTACCCCCCTTAATCCATCCAATGCCACAATCTTCATCCGATACGCCCTTTTGGGTTCCCATTGCTGCTGGCTGTGTTGCCGGCGGTATCGAAGCCACCGCCGTGTGGCCGATGGAGTTCATAAAAACCCAGCTGCAATTGTCGTCCCCGAAGGCACCTCTCCCCTACACTGGGATGATCAGCGGACTGAGGTGGACTGTTGCAGAGTCAGGATGTGAGTGTGTCCTTTGATTTTAAATTTGATGCAAATCTTTTTACCAGACGATAAGGCTAACATAACAAGTGATCAAATCGCACGCAGTTTTGGGGCTATACAGAGGACTTGCACCTACATTGGTAGGGAGCATTCCTAAAGCTGGTATAAGGTGAGCAGGCACAGCACTAGAGATTAACACAGAGAATCTGAATCAAATGAATCTTTGAATCTATTAACCCAAACTGCACTAACTTGCTTGTATGTAGATTCGGTCTGAACGCAGAGATCAAGGGGCGACTGAAAGACTCTAATGGCAAACTGACTCCAGGAAAAAATTTCGTGGCTGGCTTGGGAGCTGGGGTGTCTGAGGCGCTTATCATTGTGGCTCCTGTAGAGACTGTCAAAACCAAATGCATCGACCTGGACATGCCCTTCCTTAAGGCGTTCAAGCATATTTTGAAAGAGGAGGGGTGGAAGGGAGTTTACCAAGGGGCTGGAGCGACGGCTCTTAAGCAGGGGAGCAACCAGGGTTTACGATTTATGTGGTTCAACGAGTACAAGAGGATTGTAACCTCAGATGGGGAAAAGCCAATGACCCCTCTATTGGGTCTGTTCGGAGGAATGAGCGCGGGCTGTTTTAGCACCCTTGGGAATAACCCCTTTGACGTAGTCAAAACGAGGATGCAGGGTATTAATGCGTCCCAATACTCATCGACATTGGACTGTTTTCGTCAAATCATGATGAAAGAAGGCATTCATGGGTTTTACGCTGGCATAATCCCACGCCTTGGTAGGGTCGTGCCTGGGCAGGGCATTATCTTCATGAGCTTTGAGACTATCCAGGAGTTTATCAAGGGTCTTGCTGGGATTTGAAACATTTAGTGCTGTCAGTAGGAGTAACATTGTCGTGTAACGTAGTATTTTTAGGAAGTTATTTTGCATTTCCTATCACCACTTTTCAACGGCAAAAATCAACCTTTTTCATTTCTTTATTATTTGTCAACTTCTAGTGCTGGCCTCCGCAAACATTACGCCCGACCGCTTCAAATCTCCGACACTTACACCAACCTTGAGGTCAACATGCCCCCCCCCCATCCAGACAAAGTCCACCTCTTCTGCTGCTTCCACGGGGAATATTATTGGAACGTGCTTGGAAAGCATTCCAAACGGTGAAACAGAATTATGGCTATATCCACTCAGCCGATCATTATCCTCTTCGCTCGCCACCATGAATTTGTAATTATTTGGGCTCCCTCTCTTCTCCTTTGGCAGCAGTCCCCTCACGCTCTTTCCTAGTTTCCCTGTGTCAATAGCAGAACTGTACTGAACTATGACCAGGTAAAATTTGCTGTTTTCTGGTCTCGTACCGTCATCTGACGAATCACACGGCGCCCATGACTTATTTTCGAGGAGGATCTGTTGACGAGAGAGGATAGGTGAGGTGGTTGGTTAGCCAGTTCACAGGGCATTAAGAGTTAGTTGAAGAAAAATATGTATGCAAAGGTGTGATGTAACAATCACAGTCTTCAGTGGCGGAGATATACTTACCGATTTACACAGCATGTTGATATCTTTCGCACCCAAAATCTTTTGCCTAACCACCAAAGGCTGGCTGTAATAATTTGAGGGGACGAATTTCCATTGTGAAGAGAAGAGACAGAGAGATTGAACGGCCAAGACACATCTGAGAATTGAGTTATCGAACCTTTTGTCGGCAAGAACATGTGCAGGAACCAGGCGCTGAAGGAGGTTATTCAGTCGTTCGTCGACATCAGCAGGTGAGGAGGAGGAGGAGGAGGAGGAGGCTGTCTTCGTCAAAGAGGTGGAAGAGCTGTACTCAGCCGAAAGTACAAAATATTTCGACACGAGTTGATTCTCGTCGAGAGGAAAGATGTTGTCGAGTGGCATGGTGCAAAAATATACCAAATTGCCTTTTCAAGCACCAACTAATTTTTGGGATATCGAGTCGAACTCACGAGAAACAACACGAAGAAAGCTGTCCTAGGTGAGTTAAATCAATACCTTTTGGTATCTGGCGACCATAAAAAGAATAATTTGATCTCTTTACCCCAGTTTAAAATAATAAGCAACCGAGAACATCGACAAACCCTTCGAACGAGGCTTTTGGCGCTCTTTCATTTGAGTGCCCTACCACATAAGGTAGTGCGAAAATTTTCACATAATTGACCTCTAACCGTCACTTGTCTCATATAAATTAGGTAAAACAACTCTGGGAAAGTTACGATGCCGGTTTCACACCTCACGCTCAACAATTTCAAGAGCTACAGTGGTGAACAAACGATTGGTCCATTCAAGGACTTTACCTGCGTGATTGGACCAAATGGCGCAGGTGAGTACCCATCCCCTCCCCCGAGGCCGCTATTTCGAATTTCCCGACCCCCCTGACTAACCCACTCTCGCTCCTGCTCTCACTTATCCCTTCTCGAATGCCGCCGTCACTTACGCTGTCTCTTGCTCTTCCTCCTCCTCCTCCCAACTCGGATCTATCGTAGGGAAATCCAACTTGATGGACGCTCTTTCGTTTGTTTTGGGAGTATCTTCGTCTGCACTGCGCTCTTCACAGCTTAAGGACCTGATCTTCCGTCCGCCCACCACAGGCAAGGCCAAGGTCAATGACCTCAAGGCGAGTGTGAGCCTTGTATACGTCACGACCTTCGACGAGGACGACGAGTCAAGGAGAGAGATTATTTTCACTCGTTCTATCTCGGAGAAGGGTGTGGGAAGCTATGCCGTCGATGGCAAGAAAGTCAACTGGGAGAAATATGAGGCCCAGCTCGCCCAGATAGGGGTCCTTGTCAAGGCCAGGAACTTCCTCGTATTCCAGGGAGATGTCGAAGGGATCGCACGAAAGACCCCTAAGCAGCTTGTAGAAATGTTCGAGAACATCAGTGGAAGTGCCGAGATGAAGGAGGAGTACGAAAAGTTCAAGAAGATCAAGGAAGAGGCTGAGGCCGCTACCATCTTTGCCTTCAACAAGCAGAAAGGATACCGTAACGAGAAGAAGGCGTTCAAGGAACAGAAGGAGGAGGCAGAGCGCTTCGACTCGAAATTGACGGAGCGCGATGAGGTTCAGGTGAGTCTTACCGGTAGCGACTTGCTACTCATTTGGTGTCTCTAACAACCCCACCCCCCCTCACACCATCCCCAGACTGAGTTTTACCTCTGGCAGCTGTTCCATGTACACACTGAGATCCTCGAGAGGGAGGAGACGCAGGTGGAGCTCAAGGAAGAGCTGAACCAGGGCGAGTCAACTGAGAACGAAGCCGAGAACAAACTCAAAGAGGCCAAGAAGAAAGCTGCTACTCAGCGCCGCCAGGTTGCTGCGGCAGAGAAGACGAGGGTCAAGCTCAGTGGCTCTCTCGATGCTTTGCAGCCGTCCACCATCAAGGCCAAGGAGGAGTTCAAGAGTTACACTAAGAAGATGGCCAAGGAGGAAGCTGAACTCAAGAAGCTTCAGGAGCAGAGCGACTCTCACACGGACGTTGTCGCGCAGGTCTCAACCGAGATTGATGAAATCGTTCAGCAGGAGAAGAAGCTCGAGGCAGAGTACCAGGAGGTCAAGGAAAAGGGAATTGGTCTTACCGAGACCCTCACCGCCGAGCAGGAGGCCGAGTACGAGAAGATTCGCGAGCTTGCTGGAATTGACTCCGCCCCTGCTAGGGCTATTCTTTCCAAGAAGGTTCGCAGCCTGGAGAACGCCCGTGCCAAAGCGTCCAATCTCTCTGATGAGTTGAAGGAGATCACCGGCCGCAGGGATGATGCCAAGAAGTCCACCACAGAGCTCACCGCCCGCAAGAACCTCCTCACCGAGTCCCTCAACAAGACTGCCGCAGAGCTGAAGAAGGCTGAGAAGGACCTGAAGTCCGTGGAGAAACACACCCAGCAGATCACCAGCAAGAGGGAGGAGATTGATTCCGAGCTCGACGATGTCAATGTGCAGCTCCGAGAGGCCCGGGACGACAAGAAGAAGTCTAAGGAGAGCGAGAAACTTACCGCCGCCTTGGAGGCGCTCAAGAGGCACTTCCCCGGTGTACAGGGAAGGCTCGTGGACCTGTGCCAGCCCACCCAGCGTCGGTTTGACATGGCCGTCACTGTTGCTGGAGGAAAGAACATGGACGCAGTTGTAGTCGACACCAAACAGACTGCTTTTGAGTGCATCCAGTATTTACGTGAGCAGCGCGTCGGAACCGCTGTTTTCCTCCCCCTCGACAGTCTCGTTACCCCGGCTCCCTACTCTGCCGAGCGCCTCCGCTCGCTTGAGCAGGACAGCCGCTATAGACTTTGTGCGGACGTAATCACTTGTGACGACTCCATCCGCAAGGCCGTCCAATATGCTGTCGGTAACACTGTCGTGTGCGAGAACCTCGCCGCCGCGAGGGAACTCTGCTTTGGAACCACTGCTGTGAGCTCCAAGGGAGATGACAAGGTCAAGGCTGTCACCCTCACGGGTGGAGTCATCAGCAGGGCCGGAACAATGACTGGTGGTCTTACCAGCGATGATAGCAGGAAGGCCGGCAGGTGGAGCGAGAAGGAAGTCGACAAGCTCAAGGAGAAGAGGGACAAGCTTGAGAACGAGAGGGCTAAGCTCAGTGAGACACCCAAGGTCGCTACCGCCACCAGCATCGCGAGCAGGAACAACGCTGCTGCGCTTGCTGATGAGCTCAGGACAACCGTCGGAAATTTGAGGAACCGGGAGCAGTACACCAAAGCTGACCGCAGCTACACTGAAAATAAGCTTAAGGAACAGCAGGCTCTCCTCAAGGCCAGTGAGGAGCAGGTCAAGTTGGGGAAGAAGAAGGTAGCCGACTCGGAGAAGGAGGTCGCCGAGGGTCAGAAGGAGGTTAAATTGGCCAGGGAGGAAGTGCAGAAGGTCGAAGAGAAGCACCTTGCCCCTTTCCGCGAGAAGACCGGACTTACCGACCTTCGTGCGTACGACAACGCTGTCAGCAAGGCGAGGGAAGATTTCGTAGAGAAGCTCATGGCCTTAAAGCAACACAGGGCTAAGCTTGAGTCGCAACTCACGTACGAGGACGGCAGGGACTTCGTTAGCCCTGTCGCGAAAGTCGAGAAGAAGATCGCCGCCAGCAAGAAGAAACTTGAGGAATGCACGAAGAAGGAGGAGAATTTGACCAAACAGGTCGAGGAGGCCACAAAGAAGCTCGCCGAAGCTGTCGCTGTCTGCGAGAAGGCTACCAAGGAGGAGCAGAACATCGAGAAGGAGGTCGCCGAGGTCCAGAAGGTTTTCACGGAGGCCCAAAGCGAGAGGCTGACCATCAGCAAGGGAATGAACACGGAGGACGCCGAGCTCGAGAGACTTAGGGGTGAGCTGCACGAGATTCTACAGAAAGCGAGAGTCGAGGAGGTAGAGCTTCCCATGATCAAGCAGAAGAACAAGAAGGGCGAGGCCGTCGAGGAGGAGGAAGAGGAAGAGGATGATATGAGCAACTCCCAGGGTAGCCAGGGCGAAAGCCAGGGCAGCACCACTACCCGTTTCAGTCAGGGAAGTGACAAGAAGGTCAAGAAGGACAAGCAGGATGCAGCTAAGGTTGACTTCTCCAATTTGAAGGCCGAGCTGCGCGCTAGGTTGAACAGTGATAGGGACGAGAAGAAGATCAGGGTACAGTTCGAGGACAGGCTTACTCGCATCATGCAGGACCTTGAGGCGATGGTTCCCAACATGAAGGCCAATGACGCCTACGAAAGCGCCGACAAAAAACTCAAGGGCATTGGAAAGGACTTCGAGGATGCCAAGAAGAAAAGCAGGGAAGCGACCGCCAATTTCAACAAGGTTAAAGCTAACAGGGCCAAGGCATTCAACAAGGCTTTCTCTACCATCGACGAAAACCTCAAGAGCATCTACAAGGACCTTACTAAGAGCAGCAAGCACCCTCTGGGAGGTATGGCCTACCTGAGCCTGGAGGACTCCGAGGAGCCTTACCTCGCTGGACTCAAGTACAACGCTATGCCCCCCATGAAGAGATTCAGGGACATGGAGCAGCTCAGTGGCGGAGAAAAGACCGTCGCTGCCCTCGCCTTATTATTCGCGATTCACTCCTTCAAACCTGCTCCCTTCTTCGTTATGGACGAAGTTGATGCCGCACTTGACAATGTCAATGTCCTCAAGGTCTGCAACTACATCAAGCAGAGGAGCGGAGGCGATTTGCAGTGCATCGTAATCTCACTCAAGGACATGTTCTATGAGCTCAGTGAGAGTCTTATTGGAATCTGCAAAGATGTTGGCACCAGCAGTAGTAAGACAATTACCTTGGACTTGACCAAGTTTGATGCTGCCAAGGAGGCGGCCGAGGCGGATGCTGGGGTTGATGCTGAGGGAATTGTCAGGAACAAAGCCAGCCGAATGAGCACCGACATGGGACCGGATGCCGATGCTATCGACGACAGCATCAGCAAGCGCAGGAGGGGGGCCGATGTGGACGTATCGCTACAGTAAATTGGCAGGGGATGGAGAGAGTTGCGAGTGTAGTGCGTGATTAGTGATAACAATAACGTGAACGGGACTGATTTGACAAGCAAGCAGTTTCGCGAAAAAATATTCCTAAAGAAAACATCTACTTCTTTCTACATAACCAATTTCCACCTGCCCTGTGCGTCAACCTCGTAGTAAACGGGGATGCTGTCCTCATTTTGCTGGTACCAACCAGTCTCCCCTTGTTTTGTTCCCTCACAAGCTAACAAAACCCCGCTTTGAGCCGCCAGAGCAAATAGGTTACGCCGCCGTATTCTCTTCGCCACCACCCTAGCCAAACGGCAGCGCCAAGCCATTTGAAGCGATAGCGCAGCCTTTTCCTGCTTCCTTTTCTGCCGCTTTAGTTTTTTTAGCTTCTTTTCGGAGAGTTTTTGATCGCTCTCAAAGTTATCCGATCGGTCAATCCCGCGATGATTACGGTTGCTGCCACCACCAGCTCCAAGATTTTCAGAAAAAATCTTCTTTTTGGGAGTATTACCGTAGAAATCAGCTCGGTAACCGCCGCTCTCAGTTGAATTTTGAGTGTCATTAAAATTTAGTGCACTGAGAGGCTTTTGCAAGGGGGAAAGATTGTTCGCGCTGTCTGCAGTATCAAAGTCACGGCTGAAGTCCCTGGAATGATCGAAAAAATTATCACCATTTGCCCCTTCGTCCGGACCATCATGGACCTGATGGTGAGACTGATATCCCCCTTCACGGTCCCGATCTTTCTTCCTCCCCTTCCTCTTCTTTTTATCCTTACGCCTTTTCTCTCGGTCCCGGTCCCTTTCTCTTTCATTTATTGAATATTCATCCGTGGAAGACAAATTCCCCGTTCCGCCACCGAATATATTCCCCCTGCCAGATCCCTCGAAACGTTCGCGGTCCTTTCTGTTACTCACAACGTCGTTAGAAAAAGGACTTGGTAGCATAGTCGATTTATTTATCGCCGGCAACTTATTTCGCGTTGGAGTGATCGCGGGGAGGAACAGAGAAGAGTCGCTATCACTCATGGGGAGTTTAGAGTCTCAGCTTGTGGGATTCGATGCTAGTCAGAAACCTACTAGATAGGAGCAATTAAAACAATGCAGGAGATGAGAGATGTTTCATTCTTAGGTTTAAGGCTATCATTGTGGTTACCGCGATTTAATTTAGACAGAGATTCTCAAAGAGCAGAGATGTGGAAGTTCAGCTGGCAGAGAGTTAGGCTTCTCTTCGAACTTCGAAACCTCTTCTCTCTCCTCAGCCCTCAGCTCTCTGCCCTGCCCTATGCCCTGGAGATACCAAATATAATCCATACGAATGGTTCGATGTACATTATATATATCGACGAAACGTAATTTCCAACCTTGCCTTCCACCATGTGAGATTTTCAGAATAGAAAATCATTAATTGAAGAAGGTTATTGCTGTTATCCAGGTGGAAGGAGAATTTGATAAGAGAGAGAGAAAGGGAGCACGAGACGGTAATGTGCCTTCACCACAAACAAATATGCCTCCCCGTTCTATAGCTATTTCATTTCCTTATATTTCATTCTCCATCAACCTCCTTCTTGTCTCTTGCATGCTGATGGGTTTGTTGCCATGCCTATCAGTTGTCTTCGTGTCAATCCCTGCCTCAATTAAGACAGAAATCATATCATCTCTGCCAAATTCGTAGGCCCACCACAGTATTCCTCTCCCATCAGCGCTCCTTGCGTGGATTGTTTTCGGCTCTGACTTGATAAGGGCAAGCAGCTGTGTGTGACGGGCCAAAGGAAAGACAAAAAAAAATGCGGTGTAAGGTCAAAGTGGAAAGGGTATGCTCAAGCAACGAAGAGACGTCAGAATTTTTTTACTCACCTCCTCGACTGTACCGCTCTGAACCAATGTCCAACACTTGACCGTCTCTTTGCTGTCCTCCCACATGATCATGTCACCTTCGTAAGAGACACCCTGCGCAGTCATGTTATTCACCGTAGTTGTCCAGGACGAGATCATGCTCGCAAAGTGCGGGTTGATCTGCTGCCTAACAAGCTGTCGTCTGTTGTCAAGCATTTGGAACTTGAAGGAAAAGTGGCCCGTTCCCATTCCTGTGAGGCGTATTCTCCCGTTGTAGGTCGAAAGAGGAATTATGATGTCACCATAGTGACCAACGCCACAGCTGTTCTTTTCCAACGGGCGGTACACATTGGCGATATTATGCGGGGCTTCATTGCTACGGAGGATCGTACTTTGAACGTTACTGTCACTCATGCAGGTGGAGTTTTCAGGAATAGTGATGACTAGCTCCAGCGTAGTGTCTTCGGGTATGAGGATAGGAGTTAGATTGTTTGTAATCCAATGTGCGCTTTCATACATTGCCATGTTGTAATAAATGATCGTGCTTCCTCCTCCCTTTGTATAGGTCTCAGTAACGAGGGAAAGGTGCTGGGGCGTGAACACGTGCGTCCCAAATATAACATAGTTATTGGCATTCCCATCTTTCAGCGTCCGCTGAACAGCTTCCAGCCTGGTCCAAGGATCCTTCGATGTCTGGCCGTCCTGTCTGAGGTCCTCAATACCTTTGTCGATCGTGCGGAGGATGGTGGCAACGTCGTACTTGGCGAAGTACGTTGAATTGCCAATGATGGGCAGGGACATCGACTTGCCGCTGCCGGAGAACTGCGTCTGGAAGATGAGCAAGCTGATCTCGTGCTCGCCGAACTCAAGGTTCGGGGGCATAGGTATCGAATTAAGCACGCCGACGTCGATGGTGTGGTTTTTAATAATCAATTTCTCATCCAGAAAAATCTCCACCTTGAAGTCCTCCTCGAGGCTCCTGCGACCGCAGCTGTAGTCGAAATCCTGATCCATGCAGTTGAAGTCGAAGAGGAATACCACGTCATAGTTGCTGTCCAGTAGCTTGTGGTTGATCGATGGCGACAGGATGTCCAAAACGGGGGCGACCTTTCGTCTCTGGTTCGCTCGAAGGGAGAATAGGTTGCTGGTCACGAAGGGGTTGTACATTGACATGATATCTTCGTCACAGTGAGTAAGGCGTTCTTCTGTCATATTGATAAATTTGAAGGAGGAGCGAGCAATGACGTAAGGATCAGGAGAGCCTGGTCGCAAAAACAAGCTCATCGTAAGGTTGTGAGTCCCAGTCTCGAGCCCCGTGAGCTTGATAGTGGCCTGCTCCGCCAAGACGAACATAACGTACTTATCATCAACCATAATGACTACCCTTCCCGCATTCGGCCCCGCAAAAAAATTCGCAGTCCTAAGCTGAACAGTGCTATCGAATGTCGTAGAACCCTCCTCAGGCTGAGCGATCCATCCCATAGGAGTGTTGCACGTCTCGCGAGGACAGGGACTCTCCGCACCCTTGAACCCCCCGAAACCGTTCGGTTCCTGCTCCTCGGCGGGTGCCGCCGCCGCCGCCCCGTCCGCGCCGGCGTCGTCGCCCTCGGCGTCATACCCGGGAATAAAACGGAAGGGCGTCTCCCCGTCGTTCAGGACGACATTCGTCACGAGGTCGGTGACCTTCATCGGAAGCACCCTCGTCTTCACCCCGAAGCTCGTCACGGGATCGTACACGACCAGTCGCGCGTCGGTGATCTGCTCGTGCATCGTCGGGAATCCCATCCAATAGAACTGGGTGTCGCGCTTGTCCTCAAACAGGAGCGATGGTGAGGAAGACGCCGTGTCCGGAGCGTTGCCATCACCGTCGCAAGTTACGCATAGATTCATCCAAGCGTGCACGTCGTCGTTTATATTCTCGCTGACCCTGCTGTGGAACGGAGGGAGAGCGTCGGGGGATAACTTATTCACGCTACCCATGTTCGCGAGCATGCCAGTCTTGTACCAATTATACGTACTTTCCGCGGTGGCGCCGACGTCTACGACGTAATTACTGTTCTCAAAATGCTGGTCGAAGTATTCCACAGATTCCACCTCGGCTATATTCATAACCCTTTTGAACTGCTCCTCAAAATTCGGGTTCCGATCGTGCATAACCCCTCGAATAACCGCGGGGGGAAGTCGCCTCCGAATGTTGTTCACCAGCGACGAGTAGTGCGGCTTATTCTTCGGCGGGGTCCGGTCGAGGTTAAATCTCGGTACGAGGGTGCCATTGAAGGGGGGGACGTTATTCTTCTCGTTCTCACTCTTGAACGACGCCGTACTCCTCATCCCATTGTCACCATTGTAACGCCGCAGAGGATCCTTAGTCTTCCACTTTCCCCTCATCTCACCTCGCACTATGACGGGCTCCATCAAAGCCTCCCTCATGAGGATCTCCGTGGCGTTGAGGGGCTCAACAAAGGGCGCGTGCTTTTTCACCTTGTCTAATATCACTTTGTTGTTGTTGTTGTTGTTGTTGTCCACGTCATCGGCACCGCGGGTGTCGTACATCTTATCGATCACACCATCCCAAACATACCTCAGGAGGGCAGAGGAGGGGGGGCGGGCCTGATTCGGGTCACACGCCGCCCAGTACATCACCCAAAAAAATACGCACAAAATTAGCCCCCTCTCCACTTTCCGTTGGTTATTGGGGTTCACACACCACCTCCACACCCGAGACAGCCTGGAGGAGTGGGTGGAGTTCATGTTGTTGCTGCTCCTGCGACCCATTTTTTTTTCCCCCCGTCGTCCTTTTTTGTCCCCCCCTTCAAAAACACCGTTTACAACCTGTTGATTATATTTTTCTTCTACTGACACCTACTGAACAACTGAGGACTGAACCGAACTGAACCGAACTGAACTGAACTGAGCTGAGCTGAACTGAACTGAACTGAGCTGAACTGAGCTGAGCTGAACTGAACTGAGCTGAACTGAACTGAACTGAACTGAACTGAACTGAACTGAACTGAACTGAGCTGAACTGAACTGAGCTGAACACCCCCGATAGACAGACCAAGTTATACCTTCCCTCTCCTTCCCTCTCGCCTTCTCCCAAATAAGCCAAGAAACAAACTGAGCTCTTTCAAAATATATTTCACAAGATACAGATCAACTGTATAAATCGTTACGCGAGTTAATATTGAAAAACGAAACCCTTTGTATGTGGTATGTGTTATATAAGTAAATTCATTTCATGGAAAAGAAAAGAGGCGAAAATAATGAGGAACAAAGATCTGACGGACGAGTCCTAATGAAGACGAATTACTTTGTTAAGTTTTACCATTATTATTACAGGAGTTATAATTGATATTTATTATGAGTATTATTAAGAGTCATTATTAGTAGGTAGATA
>ERZ651776.3695-NODE-3695-length-14887-cov-4.604524_pt1 | contig 14887 bp, 8 predicted proteins | sample MGYA00514761_ERZ651776 | MGnify/ENA metagenome assembly ERZ651776 | reverse complement strand
ACTGCAAACGGTGGTATTACATCATCAGGAACCACAAGTCTGACAGGTGCTGCTTATCTTGACGGCGCGAATACGCTGGCAGGCCTCACTGCTACTGCTATTATCACAGGAACTGGAATTCAAGCTTCTGCTACCATCACTGGTGCGACAATGTATGCTGCTGCCACCCAGCTTACCTCTGATAGACGGTTCAAGGGCGATATTCGAGAGCTGAGTGACGGGCTTTTGTCAATTACACAATTGCAAGGTGTACAGTACAAGTGGAAGAGGGGGGAATTCCCTGAGAGGGGTTTCGACAACTCAACGCACACAGGTTTCATTGCCCAGGAAGTTGAAAAAGTACTGCCCAATATAGTAACCACCGGTTTGGATGGTTATAAAAGTATTAACTACAATGAGGTAATCCCAACCTTAGTTGAAGCGCTAAAGGAACAGCAGAGGATCATCGAGGGTCTCACGGAGAGGACAAAGGCCTTGGAGGACACGATGGAAAGGCTTACAGACCAAATAGAAAGAGATGTATGATGTATTGGCAAAGACTGTAAAAATGTGCACTAATAAGGCTAAATATAACGAAATTGATACAACGGGAGCACCTGCTCTTGCTCCTTTAATTGTTTTTATAGACCGACTCTCAAAAAACGGATTATCCCGTTCCAGTAAAGTTATAAAAGAAGGAAGGCAGGGCACACTACTTGAGGCTAGGTGAGAGTCAGAGTGACGTTTTATGCCTCCCCCGTCGTCGTCTCGCGTCATGCAGGAATCGAAAGGAGATATGCCACTACAATTCAAGGGTTTTTGCCATTCATTCATCTTCTTTTTTCCATCTTCTCGTCTCCAGTTACACAATCTCTAAAAACCAAGAAAGAAATATTTGAGGTCATTAATTTTGATCTTAGGCGCAAGCTGCAATTATATAACTGCTCTAAAGACCTTTGAAATTAACCAAGAACGCTCAATAATATCGAAAAACACTTTGCTAATTTTGCAACTTCTTCTTCTATCCTGGGCCCACCTCCTGCGAATCCTTCTCAGCAATCATGGCTTCTTCTTCCCCGCCCTCTTCCAAGAAGAGTAAGAGTAGACTATCGCCGAGTGCCATCCCAGATGACGAGGTTGTAGTTCATGGGCGTGCACACCGTCGAGGCTCTGTAATGAATCCAGCTGAGCGCCTTGCTGCAGAAGTAAATTCAGGGAAGTTTTATGAACGTAGGCTCAATATCCGACAGATAGGTCAAAAGCCACTGAGCGGCAGCACGTACAGTATTGATCACCATGACAGGAGTATGGACGAGTGGAAGGAGACTGAGAACCACATAGAGGAAGACCAGCAGTTTGCGGCTGTTACAGCAACTCCGAAGGTGACAAGCACAGTTAGCGAGCCAACACCAAGGACGGCAACGATGACTGCCACAAGCTCTTCTATTGGGCCGACAGCTCTTGGCGTGCAGGCAAAAGACAATTTAGGGAGGCACAATTCACATGCATTGAGAGTGGAGCAGGTTAATAGGCAGGCATACCAGGCTGCCATGGCTAATGATGATGGCTTGAATGTGGCAAGAGAGAAAGATGAACGCCAGCAGCACCAGCAGCACCAGCAGCATCAGCAGCATCATCAGCAGCAGCAGCATCATCAGCAGCAGCAGCATCATCAGTATCAGCAGCATAACCAGTATCAGCAGTATCAGCAGCATAACCAGTATCAGCAACATAATCGAAACCATAGACTGCAACAGCAAGTACACCATACGCCGTTTCAACAGCAACGCGATCCAGGTGCAGAGAGTGGGGAACAGCTAAACAGACAACCACAAGCAACAGTTTTGCAGCACACAGACAATCAGATTAGGAGGCAGCAAGAAATGCAGCAGGAGTACCAAAAGCTGCAGCATTCTCAACGGCAATTTCAATTCCCTATTTCAACACCACAGCAACCATCTGTCGCTCCCCTAACGCCATCATCTATCTTAACAACAGCAACCAACATTAGTGACGGTAACGAGTCAATAATTGAGCAAACTCGTCAAATCCAAGAGCACCAGCTCAGTGAGGCAAAAATCCAGATTTCGATCGAGAACGAGAATCAAATAATCCTGAAGCGTAAGGAGAGCATAATATTCCATGAGGAGGAACGAAAGAAGTTAAACTCTCAGCTTCTTGCCCAGCATAGGGAGAAAGAACTGAAAGAGCAGGAACTCCGCGAAGAGCAAGAGAAACTCGTGCGCGAGAATGCAGCACGGCAGCAGCAAGAGCTGAAAGAGAACTTTGAGAGGCAGCAGAGAGAGCTATACGACTTCCAAGTCAAGCAGCACGAGGAACAGGTGGCGAAAGAAAACTTGCGGAGAGAAGCTGAGAGGACAGATTTTGCAAAACAGCAGAAACTCGCGATGGCTGTTTTTCAACAGGAGCAAGCCAAGGCGCTCGAAAGCCTACAGAGCAAGCAGAAGCTTGCCGCTCAGCTATCCCAGCAGAAATCATACGAAAACTACCAACGGCAGCAGCAGCAGGTTCAGATACAGTATGTACAAGAACAAGAGGTCATGAGGAGACAACAGGAAGAATTCGAAAGACAACAAGCGCAAGCTTACGAGGAGATGAAAGCGGCACAAGCAAGAATTGATTCGAAGAGGGCAGAGTTGCATGCCGGGTTGCAAGGAGGGGATAATTTGGACGAGGTTCGTGGGAATTGGGCAACATCAATAAGCGGCTGGGGCGAGCAATCGCACCAGCAACAGCAACAGCAACAGCAACAGCAACAGCAACAGCAACAGCAACAGCAACAACACCAGCAACACCAGCAACACCAGCAACACCAGCAACACCAGCAACAACAACTGCAACACCAGCAACACCAGCAACACCAGCAACACCAGCAACAACACCAGCAACACCAGCAACAGCAACAACAGCAGCAACAGCAACAGCAACAGCAACAGCAACGGTTCAAAAACCTCATGAGCTATGACGACACTGCATCAGAGGGTGATGTGGACATGACGACGATGGCAGTGAACATGAGTAACATCAGTAGAATCACAAACCTGAACGAGACGAATTACCAAAGGGAGGGCGAGGCAGCGATGGAGTTAGTAGTGGCTGAAGGAGCAGACATAAAAACCCAACCTATGCCTCTGCTATTGCCTCTGCAGCGCACACAACAACGAGCAGAACAACAAACAGACCAAATATCAGAACAAGGACAACAACAAGCTCAGCTAAATCCACAACGCAGCAATCAACCCTTAAAGCTGTCTCTTCGTCAATCCTCGGCAGAAAATGACAAACTTCGAACGATAATTTTATCTCAGCAGTCCGCCCAGAAAATTCTCGAGGAGCAGATTCAGCACTACAAGGCTAAGGAAGAGCATTACAACGAGGTTGATAGGAAGAGGAGGGGGAGCGAGATGCTGCTTGCGAGCTTGGGTGAGCGGATAAGGATGATGGAAAGCAGTGAGAAGAGTGTCAGGGCACAGCTTCTTGAGGCGACAGCGAGCCAGGAAATCGTCCAGAATGAAATTAGAGAAAACCTCAATAACCAGGCAGCCATTAAGAGCATGATGGAGAACCACAGGGCCTTTACAAGCTCTTACGAGATGCGCGTGGCTGAACTCGAGAGCGAAAACGGCGAGCTGCACGGCTTTATGGCTGCCCTGATGAATGACCCCACCGTTGGTATGCTGACTGCGGTGCTTGGATTCTACAGGGGCAGGTATTACGAGGGAGGGGAATGGAGAGGGGCAACAGCGGTTGAGGTTGGGGGAGTTGGGGAGGGTGTATTTGGCAAGAAGGAAAAAAGTGGTGGACAGGAGGCAGCATTTACTCCTACAAAAACTGACAACGAAAGCAAACGTACCCCTGTAAATGCACCAAATGCCAGCTCAGTTAGCCCTGCCGCTGCGGCCTTCAACATAGCTGCGACGTTGAACAACACCGCCGAAAACTCTGCCAACAATGTCACCAACAACGACTACATGCCGCGTTATCCAGCTCCTCACACGCCGTCGAAAACTTCAAATACATTTCGCACGGCATCTCCCCCAGCACCGCGGTATGCAAACCACACTCGTCGCTCAACTGTCCGGAAGCAAGTGATCGAAAAGGATGGGGAAAGGAGAAAGAAGGGTGGGGACGTTAGGAGAGAACAATGGCTAGGGGGTGTCGCCTCTCACAAAGGCGTCTTGCTACACGGTACGAGCACTGCTGCGGCGAACAGTAACGCCGACAGTCCCGCAGATCCTGAGAGCATCGCCGCGAGAACTCGCAGCTACACATCTGGTGACAAGGTGCACAGTCACGTGCCCGGTGTGCGATTGGGAGACCATGGTGGTACCGTGAGAGACAACGAGAGGGCGAAAAAAGAATCCGTAAAGACAAATCTCTCGAATAGTGGAGATGACGGAAGTCACTGGACCAACGTGCACAAGGTCAGCCCCAGGTTAGCTGGTGAAAAGAGAAAAGATGAGAAAATCAGGAGAGAAGATAGTCCCATTCGTTGGTTTACCACCACTGACCCGAACAGCGGGTTGGACTATTGGTACAACCCTTGGTCAGGGGAGACGACTTGGCATAAACCAAAGGACTTCGACCAGTCAAGAGGGGCCATTTACAATCGGTTGTGAGCTTTTTACTCGTTTTGTGAGCTTCCTTCCACTTGTTTTGTGAGAAGAGAATGTAATACTTTGTCGAATAAATTTTGACTTGATTTTGCGCGCAAAAGCTACATTCCTCTACTTTTCATTTACCCGATCTATTTCCTTAATGCCCTCAATGCCTTCAACCCTCCACCTCGCGGGAGCGCAATTCCAGCCTCTCCGTTGAGCATGATGGCCTCATCTTCAACGTTCTCATCCCCTGGATCGATCCCCTTCGCCTCCACCTCGACCCTCACTCCAGTGTCTTCATTCCGCAGTTCATCGTGATTAAGAACCTTTGGCTGTTCTAAATTTGCAACACCCTCATCTTCCCTATCTTCTCCTTTGGATTCTTTCCTCCCATATAATGTCGGAGGAATGTTGCTTGCCGGTGCTAATATCATTTTCTTCTTCTCCGGCGCGACCATTCTTTCTAGCTTCTCCTTATCTTCCGGCCTTCGCAAATCCCCCCCGGGCACATTGTCCTCAACGTTCCCGTCGTCCAAAAACGTTATCCTGTATTTATCAGAGGGCTGCACTGCTAGAATCCTAGCGGGAAAATACATCCCCTCAAGCTCGCGTTCGACGAGATCACCCACAAAATATTCACTGCAGCTGAAGGACATCGAGCTGGGAAAAGTGTCTCGTCACAGATTTTTTTTTCTTTCGCAATGGATTTGGCAATCAACAATCCCCGGAACACAAGGAAGTTGGTGGGCAAGTGAAGTAGAGCGACTGAGGTCAGTACGAATTAAATCGTCGCAGCAAACAGATCAGTCTATGCAGAATGTTTCGGCACACAAAAAAGTTTTTAAATCAGTAAATCGGGTTATCGGGTTAGTGGGGGCCGTCGTCGCTCCGCCAAAATCAACAAAACCCATCAAAGAATCAATTTCCTCAATTTCGAGCGAATTTTCACCGTGAATAGGAGCGTAGATCAACTATAAAAGTCGGCAGGAAAAAACTCACGAAAAAAATCACTCTCTTGCTCTCGACGACCCCAGTTTTCCGCTGCTACCCTGCCAATTTTGCCCCTGTGTTATTAGTCAGTCAAAGTACCAAATGAAGTTCGTTTTGGCGTCTTGGGTTCTACTATATATTCTAAGCCCTGCACTTGCATCATCGTCAGTTCCATCTATTGTCGGTGGTGCCAGTGTGCGTCAGGCAGGAGAAAGCCAAAGAAATATTGCTGATGCCTCTCAGAGGGATATAAATCTCCAGACTCGAGAATGCCGTAGTTCCAAGGACTGCACACCGGGACACACATCATCATCGTCATCATCATCATCATCATCATCATCATCATCATCATCATCGTCATCGTCATCACCATCAGATAAAACAACACGAAGCGCCGTAGTAGGACCAAACTCCGATAATTACCCCCTAAAAAAAAGCTCAAAAGAACGCTACTACAAAATTCACAATATTCGCGAAATCAAAAAAGGCGAAATCGGAAATATCGACGTGAACATGACTGATCTGGAGGGGGGTGGGGGCGAGACGATGTACGTGTTGAAGCGGAATGGAGAGAAGGAGCCAATATTCTACGACAAGATCCAGACCCGCATTTCTCAGCTCACGCAAGGCCTGAACGAAAACTTCCTAGACGTGGCCAGAATCGCGCAGAAGGTCGTCTCTGGGATATATCCAGGCGTCAGGACGCGCGATCTGGACACGCTCGCCGCCGAGACGGCCGCCTATATGTCGACCATCCACCCCGACTACGCTCGCCTTGCTGCTAGAATCTCCGTTTCCAATTTGCAGAAAGAAACCAGCAGCAGCTTCAGCGAAACCTTTCAAAAGCTCGCGGAGGAGGTCGACGAGAAGACGAAGGAGAGGGTGGGGGGTCTGGACGAGCGGCTCGTCAAGTTCGTGAAGAAGTACAACAACATCATCGACGAGAAAATAGTTCACAAGCGCGACCATGACATGAACTATTTCGGCTTCAAAACTCTGGAGAAGGGCTATTTGTTGAAAAGCGTGAACACGGGGGCGCCTCTGGAGCGTCCGCAGTACATGTGGATGCGCGTTGCGCTCGGAATTCACTGCTCCCGAATCGATTTGCTGGCCACTAGCAAGGAGGCTCAGATGACTGCCCTGAAGAATGCCTTTGAGAGCTACGAACTCATGTCTCAAGGCTTCTTCACCCACGCGAGTCCCACGCTCTTCCACGCGGGGACGAGCCATCAGCAGCTGAGCAGCTGTTTCTTGGTGCAGATGACGGACGACAGCATCAGCGGCATCTACGACACGCTCAAAAGGTGCGCTCAGATCTCCAAGGGAGCTGGGGGCATTGGGCTCAGCGTGCACAACATCAGGGCGCGAGGGTCCCACATTAAGGGGACCAAGGGGATCAGCAACGGCTTGGTGCCGATGCTAAGAGTGTTTGATGTCACAAGCCGGTACGTCGACCAGGGGGGGGGAAAGCGGCCCGGCGCCTTCGCGGTGTATATCGAGCCTTGGCACGGAGACATTTTCGATGTTCTTGACTTGAAGAAGAACCACGGAAAGGAGGAGCAAAGGGCGAGGGACTTATTTTATGGACTGTGGATCAACGACGTTTTCATGGAGCGCGTCAAGGCTGACGAGGAGTGGAGCTTAATGTGCCCCAACGTGTGCCCGGGACTCAGCGAGTGTTGCGGCGAGGAGTTCCGAGATCTCTACGAGAAGTACGAAGCCCAGGGAAAGTTCATCCGGAGGGTCAAGGCCCGGCAACTCTGGAACGCGATTTTGGACGCACAGGTCGAGACCGGAACGCCCTACATGATGTACAAGGACGCATGCAACCTGAAGAGCAACCAGCAGAATTTAGGGACAATCAAGAGCAGCAATCTGTGCACTGAAATTGTCGAGTACACCAGCCCCGAGGAGACGGCCGTCTGCAACTTGGCGTCGGTTTGTTTGCCTAAATTTGTTTCTGGCATGCGCCGAGCGCTCGGTTCGCCTTTTGGAGGGGCCGGAGGGGGAGAGGGGAGCGAGGAGATTAAGCTCAGTTACGACTTCAAGAAGCTGCACAGCACCGTCAAGGTCATGACACAAAACCTCAACAAAATTATCGACATCAACGCGTATCCTATCGAGAGCTCCAGCAAGAGCAATCGGCGACATAGGCCGATCGGTCTCGGTGTTTCTGGTTTGGCGGACGTTTTTGTCAGGATGGGGCTGGACTTCTGCAGTCCAGAGGCCAAGGAGCTTAACAGCCAAATCTTCGAAACGATTTATCATGCTGCCTTGGAGAGTAGTTGCGAGATTGCGGAGGCCGAGGGCAAGTACGAGAGCTGGGAGGGATCGCCGGCGAGCAAGGGTATTTTGCAACAGGTACGTTTTATCGGGGGGGATAGAGAGAGAGAGAGAGAGAGAGAGAGAGAGAGAGTTCTTTCTGCTGCGACTGGATTCCAGCAACAACAACTAACCCAACCTGACTTTTCAAACGTGATTTTTGAAAACGTGATTTTCAAAATTCAGGACATGTGGGATGATATGAATCCCAATAACGCGAAGCACAAGAGCGTCATGGACTGGGATCCTCTGAGGAAAAGAATAAAACAACACGGCTTGCGCAACAGCCTCTTGGTCGCCCCCATGCCGACTGCAAGCACCAGCCAGATATTAGGTGTCAATGAGTGCATTGAGCCATACACAAGTAACATGTACGTTCGCAGGGTCAAGAGCGGAGAGTTCATCATCACGAACCCTCATCTGCTTCAAGATTTGACAGACCTTGGGATCTGGAACGACGACGTGAGGAATCAGCTCATGCGAGACCATGGAAGTGTGAAGAACATTGCTGGCATTCCTGAGAAGCTCAAGAGCCTCTACAAAACAGTCTGGGAAATGAGCATGAAGGACATCATAGACATGGCCGCCGACAGGGGGAAATTCATCGACCAGAGCCAAAGTTTAAATTTGTTTGTTGCCGCGCCGACGAAACAGAAGTTGACGGCGATGCACTTTCACGGGTGGGAGAGGGGACTCAAGACTGGTATGTACTATCTGAGGTCCAAAGCAGCTGCAGATGCCATCCAATTCACGGTCGATAATGGGTCCAATAAAGGTAATGGCGTCGGAGAGGAGGAGCCAGAGGAAGGTAAAGATGGCAAAAATGGGGACGAAGATGGCAATGGGGGGAGTGAAAATGGTGGCGATGACAAAAGCGAAATGACCAGTGCAGAACGGGAGTTTTGCGACAATTTCGACGAGGAAAATAATGTTTGCTTGTCGTGTCAAGCCTAATTGGGATGCAGTTTCGCTTTAATTGTCTTGGTTCAGTCTTCATTAAAAATAATCACTCAATCGCCCCTCCATGCCCTCCATTGCTATCAAGTAGCCAATGATCACCTCCCCAATATCACCAGGAACTTCCTTCCTTCGTAGTGCCATCATGACACACTCCACCCTTGCCCGTCCATTCTCGCTCATGAAGGCGTAGGAGCTCCGGATCCAAATTCCCTTCCATGCCGCCTCTAGCCCCCCCCCATTTCCATCCTCTAGCTCAAACGCGGTGTGAATAAAGGCTCCATGACTTCCTTTAGATGCCGCAATTAAATCTCTTTCCGACCAATCAGAAAAATAACCCCATTTGTCTCTCTCGCACGCTGATCCGATCCTTACATCAAGGCCCTTCAAGCGAAGCATGTATAAGACCTCGATCTGCCCCCTCAAACTAGAGGCAGTAACACGGACAACCTGAGAGGACTTCCGGGCCTGGAAATCCTTCTCCCCCTCCGTCACTTTGGCGTCCCTCCCCCCCTTTAGCATCAGACTTAAAGCTCCGTCTATTCGTAGATGGTGGAAATTGCGGTACACGAAGCCCTCTTCCCTAGGGTCATCTTGCACGCCTTCGTGCCATTCTTCATTGCGGGTGCTTGTCAAGTCCTCTGCAATGCTATTGATGAATCCACCGTCGACACCGCCAGTAGAGTCGAGCAAAATTGCCAGGAATCGCAGTAAAGTTTGATATAACTTGAGGCCAGCAGTCACACACGCCCGTGCCTCATCCTCAAACTGAGTAACCGTCACTTCTTCAATATTTTGGGGCAGATTGAAATCCGACCACCAGCTGTCGCTCGGTTGGTCACTGACTTCAAGCTCATAGTCGTGAAGTTTATTGTGGTAGAATTTCGCCTTATCCCCACCGTAATCTATGTAATCAATGTCGAACTCTTCCAAGACGCTTCGGAGATCTTTTTCGTGAACGCCCCTCGTAACTTCATCTGCATCAAATTCTTCGTATCCTAAGCAGCGTATCTCTTCCCGTCTCATGATTTCTGAAAAGAATTTGCAGTATGTGAGACTATTTTCGAAGAAATTGTCCCCGTCATCGTCTACGTCCTCGTCTTCGTCAACAAAAGATTCCTCACTGTCACAGCCGTCACTCTCACTTCCATCTTCGTCGGTGTCATTGGCCTCGTTCTTGTCGTCCCTCCTCTTCTTCCTCTCCGCCCTCCTCTCCTCCATCTCCGCCCTCCTCTCATCTATCTCCGCTCTCTTCTTCCTCCTCATTTCCTTCTTTCCCCTCCTTGCATATTTTTTCTTCTCCATCTCATCCAATTTCCACTTCCTCATCTCTCCCTTTGACACCTTATCCCTGAAAATCCCCATCGCTCTCTTTCTAAGCTTGGCGTTCTTTATGTTCTTGTCGCGTTGTTCTGTCCACTCTTGGAGTGCTGAGGCCCTATTTGAAAGCATCTCACTTTTCAATTCTTCAGCGACCCTATTCACCTCTGCCTCAAAATTACCCTTCGTTCGAACAACCACGAGCGACATATTGGTCAACTTTCGCAATAAAACGTGGAGTGCATTCTCCGAAGTGTGACTATGGAACCCCCTTTCGTTGTTGATATCAGACTTTTGTCGTTGTGCCATAAGACCAAGCGTCGCCATCTTCGCCACCAGAAGCTTAAAATCCTCCACCCTTGTCGAGCCATTCAAGCCCTCAACCATCTCATGGAGGATATTTGACTGCTCATAGCCGTCGCTTCTCATTGAGCTGATGTATCGCTTATTTGGCTGGAATGTCTTGGCGTCTGCGAATTCAAGCATCGACTTCATCACTCTGAACGTTGCGTTGTTGGGGAGGCTTTTTCTCAAGTCCATGGCAATGTTGAATACCGAGGTAGAAGACCCCGAACCTCTCCAATCCTTTTGAGATCGACAGGCCGACGGATCCGCACCTTTAAATAGGAGCAACTCGACAATGTCTGCTACCCTTTCCCCGTCTCCATTCTTTCGCACCAGGAGAGCCCGGTCAAGGAGGCCGCAGAGGAGGGGGTTGGAACTTCCTTCGCCCCACACACCTTCTTCTCTGGTAATGTGGTTAGGATCAGCTCCATCATGAAGCAGATCCCTGAGATTCGTGTTAAGGCCAGTTTAGGGCTTGGAAGTGGCAAAGGTAGCTCATCCAAGTCAAAAAATACCTCGTGCTCACCTGAACCTTTTCATGATTTCCGGCACAATCACTGTTTCTTCCTCGTCTCTATCTTCGAAACATCGGGCTCTCACTTCTTTTATGAGCGCCAAGAGCACATTGGTTTGATCGGAGGTATTCATCAGACTGACCGATTGGACGTGGGTAGGAACTGGATCTAAGAACTTACCCTGACCAAATAACCTCTTCAAGTTTTGATCTTGCTATTCTCAGGTTCTCAGGATACTTGGATAAAACCCCCCCCCAATTGTAACCAACTCAGCCCAAATAACATCTAAAGAGTCGCAAGACAAAATTGATATGCGGTATTGTGAGGCTATTGACGAGGTTAAAAATTCGGTGAAATATTAGCAAATAGGCATTTAGCCGCCGGGGGGCTCGAGCTTTTTTTCTTTCTTTTTTTCCAAAAAAGGGAAGGGAGTAGCCCAAACAAGTTTTCAACAGTAAGTGCTCTAAAGCATTCATCACCGATAAAAACACCCTTTCCAAGTTAAGGAGCTACTAGAAGGTCAAAAGCAACGTAGTTAATATCTCAGCTTGTGAATTAGCCCGCAACTTGCCTCTGAACAAACACAACTCCTCCCTTTTTGCTTGTCCCCCAACCCCTACTGCACCCCAAACAAATATCCCACTAGGTACCAGCATGGAGGAAAAGAAAGAGAACGAGCCCTCGTATCGTTCCCACGTTGATTACTCTGTTGGCAGCACCACAGACGAGCCCAGCCTCACCGACCAGATCAAACGATACAAACCCCGCAAGTTTAAGGAACCTGAGAGCAGCATCCTCAACAAGGCCAATGCCCCATCCGCTGCCAATGAGCGATTGACGGAGAAGTGCATCAAGGTGATCGTTGAGAACTTCAGCGAAAACCCATCTCACCACACCCTCCCTTCCAAGCACATGCTGGCCATCACCTCCTTACTTCCAATCGACTTGGATCCCGGGATTGCCGCGATTCACGTCCACGACGAGGGATATTGGAAGCGATGCTGCTTGCAGAGCTTAGGGACATCCAAGTGTCAAATCATTAAACACGGCTTGACCTGGAAGCAGCTGTTTTTCGAGTTCCATCTGCAGGACCGGCTCGAGAACTTTGATGCTGAGACAGAGTCCTTTGATGATTTGTTGGAAGAGATTAAGAAATTCCAGGACTACATATTCACACTTACCTTCACCCAACTTCCCTCCCACATTGAAATCGACCAAATAACTGCCATTCTACCGAATCTCACTAAGTTGAGTATTCAGTACTCGGTGAAGAAAATTGGGATGAAGTATGACCGCATGCTCTTCGGAATGAAGATTAGCGACGCGAGTAGTCTTGCCAAGTCCATCAAGAACTGCAACAATCTCACCAGTTGCGTCGCCTCCGGAAACCTAATCGACGATGATCTACTCCGAATGCTCATGACTGGCCTCTACAAATCTTGCTCCATCACCCATCTAGACGTGAGCCACAACAAGATCACAAACCACGGTGTGAGGTTGTTGAGCAAGCTGCTAGGTAGCAAGAGCGTACTCACAAGCCTGAACATCGCTGACAACCAGATACATGCGGAGGGCGGTCGATATTTGGGAAGGGCCCTGAGGACTAACGACAGTCTGAGCGATTTAAACCTGCGGCTAAATAGGCTCAGCGACGAGGGTGGTAGGATGCTATTTGAGGGTCTCCGGGACAACGAGTCCTTGACCCGGCTCAATATTAGCAGCAACAGCCTGGCGAGAGAGAGCATGTCGGCGATCAGCGTGATTCTGAGGGAGCCAGAGAATCAACTTGCAATTGTCGATCTCTCTGCAAACCAGCTGTCGACAGACGACGTCGGTATTCTGGCGGAGACATTGGGAAAGAACTCCCGTATTCTCTCTCTCGATCTGCGAGCGAATAAGTGCGATGACGAGGAGCTGCTGCAGAGGATTGAAGAGATTGTTCACCGGAATGAGCTCAAGGCTCGCTCAGGTTAATTAACCCGGTTGGTGTTGGCCTTGGGTATTGTACTAATGTGAATTGAATAAGACGCAATGCAAAGATTATATGTACGAGAGGAGGGGTCACTTTCCTGCCCAACAACGCTCTACTGTTATTTAATTTGCCCAAACTTTTAACTTTCCCCACTCATCCCATCTAAATCTCATCTCATCACATCTCATCTCATCACATCTCATCTCATCTCATCTCGTTCAGCAATATTTTTCTCGCCACTCGGCGCCGCACAGGGTCTTCACTAACGTCATTAGCCACCCTATTTAGCCCTAAACTGTCGTGTTGTCGCAAACCTCCCTCGATGTACCGCTCTGTTAGCACTGCCTTGGCGCTTTTGAGAAGCTTTTCGTCACCCCCACTTTGTGAGATTTTATCTATCACGTAGAGGATTTCTGTGTTGTCCATCTTCGCAAAGTTGCCGGCCTCAGCCTCACTGAGATTAATCATCGCCAGCTCATGCTGCTCTTCTTCAGCTCTACCAAGCTCCCTGAATTTCCCGTACAGCTCAGCTCTTCTCTCTTTCCGGCCCTCCACCTTCCGAACCCAAAATTCTTCTACAGCCTCCTCCTTCATGGCAGGAAAGCGGTCGATTGCGAAGGACCTCCTTCCGTCTACATCAACCATGACTACCACATCGAATATTTCACTCCCCTTACCAGACTTAAAGTGCGGAGAGCGCAGCTCAACCTCCATGTTGAAATTCTCAAAGTTGACGCCTTCAGTCACTTCATAGCTCTCCACCCCACGCATAGTCAGAGTAGTATAGATGCCGCTATCGCTAAGAGTACGGATGTGATCAGTGAATGCTTGCGCATGAGAGAGCACGTTTGAAGGGGTGGCGATAGTCTTAGCCAGGAAGAGAAGGAAGTGGAGGAAAGAGATGGAGTTTTTCATCATTGATGAGGGGGCGTAGATAAACTAATAAGACCCACGGATAAACGGATACACGCACAATCGGACGATTGTGTAGAATGCAAATTGAAAACGGACGGGGATTCCTTTTCACTCTTTTTTCACTTACTCCTGTCATCCGGTCATCCCACACGGTCACGAAAAACAAATAACATTTTTGGCCACATGTGTGCATTTCTCGTCTTTTTTACAACATCATAGAGGTTTTATCAAAATTAAATACCCCCATTTCGTTACAAAATACTACACAGTATCAGTTGAACAGAGAATAATATTAAAAATTCCCCACAGTGACTTATATTTCAAGTCTAGCAAACTAGAAACGTGCACATCGAAGTTGGTACTTTTAAATGGTGACTCTGCAAGAAGCACAGAGCTTGTGTACAGCATACAGCGTAGAAGTCTCAGATGTCACAATTCGCCTTCACGACATTCGCGACCCAATAACTGGTGCTACAACTTATGATATCCAGTCTACGGTGACCATGTCACCCCTCTCCAATGTTCATGGTGAGGTCATGGAAAAAAAAATTGTCAATGTATTTCGCTTCAGTGAGGTGGAATCATTTGACGCCTCTCTTCACCAGGCTGTCGTTGACCCCCAAACGGAGAATATATTTACTTTCCTCTTACCAGCACAAAATCAAAATGGTGATCTGAGTGAAGATGACGACTCAATGCTACCCCCTCTTCCGGGAAAAAGATTCTGGGGCCGCTTTGCGCAGGACTTTTTAGAGGAGCGTCGGCAAGGGCTACAAGAATATTTCACAAATATTGTGGAAATTATCAATGGGATATTGGGAAATAAAAGGACAAGCGGATTGCATGGAAGTGTGGTCATCATGGCAGGAGACGAAGATGGGGGTGTAAAATCGACAGTGTTAGCACTGATCGCCGAGTTCTTTAATCTATTCGGCAGTAAAGGATACGAT
>ERZ651776.3694-NODE-3694-length-14887-cov-8.494126_pt1 | contig 14887 bp, 10 predicted proteins | sample MGYA00514761_ERZ651776 | MGnify/ENA metagenome assembly ERZ651776 | reverse complement strand
CTGGCAAAATCGAAGGCAGTTTCGTGGCACGTCACTCAGAGAGAGAGACAGAGACCGAGGAGCTCGAGAGCTCCCCCGTCAAATCCATAAATATGAAGTCAACCGTTTTAATTCACTCTTAGCGCCAATTAGGGTATTTAATCAAACTCAATTTCTTTTCTTTACCGGTAATTTGTTATTTTTCTCTGGGCGCATGTCTTTCTGCAAACATGCGGAAATCCTGCAATTCCGCAGACAAGTCAGGGGCCATGGATGAAGAAGCGCTATTAGTTGACGAAGGTGGTATGTTCGGCGTATTCGAAAAAGGAGAGGATGAATTTTGGATTCCTCCCGTCATTGCATTGACGCTGTCAAAAAACTGCAACCTTGAGCTTGACTCCATGCCTTCCATCTTAATGGCAAATGTGCTTGCAGAGCTGTTTTGGATGTTTGGATTCTGAAATTGGAGGTTGTTTGTGCTGTTCGAACGACTAACGGACGACGAACGCTCGCCTGGCAGAATACTATTGCTTCCTTCTAACGCCTGTAGGCCGTCCATTTCGAAAGGCGACTGGTTGAGAGACTCTAGTGCACCCGGGCCAAGGAGGAAGGACTGTGTCGCGGAGCTAGTGTTGGAGTGTTGGTTTGAATGCGATTGCGAGTACGAATGAGAGTGCTGATTCGACTGGGTGTGCGAGTGCGTGGAATTAGCCGTCGGGGGTGTGGTAGACAAAAGGGAGGGGGAGTGCGCCAACGGTCCCCTGCTGGAATCGCTACTGTTCCTGCTCCTTAATCCATCACCATTACCATACCCAATAGAGTCTGGGGGGTTTACATTGTTGTACCCATAGCCATATTGCTGCTGGTTCTGTGCGAAATGATGAGCATTCTGCTGCATGTAGGATCCTGGGTTCTGGTTTGTGTCTAAACTCTTTGAATATCCTCGTGTGAGAGGGGGTGGCGCCATTCCGGGAATCGCTTCCGCTCCAGTGTTGTTCTGTGAAGGGCTGCCAATTGCGCTGCGCGGTTGCGATCTATCGTTGTAATTATTATTGTTGTAATTATTGTTGTAATTATTGTTGTAGTTGTTGTTGTTGTTGTTGTTGTTGTTGTGGTAGTTGTTGTTGTTGTTGTTGTTGTTGTTGTTGTTGAAATTGTTGTTGTTGTTGTTGCTGCTGCTGCTGCTGCTGTTGTGGTTGTTGCTGTTGTTGTTGTTGTTGCCGGGTCCTCCAAACGATATTTCTTTGGCTAGAGCCCTCGCCAGCCCACTCATATCATCGAAATTATCTGAATTTCGCCGCGACCCCAGTCCTGTCGTTGCGGGGGGGGGGCGCTGCGATGGGTCCATTGGTCGGAGGGGAGGAGAGGTGGGCGGCAGCGGCGGTGACTCAGACGCATAATCGTCAATGATATAGTTGGCAATCATTGTTTGCTGTTTCGGCGGCACTTGGGGGGGCTCTTCGGAGAAGGGCGAGTTGCTCTTTTTGCTGCTCGTCGACGTAGCTCCCGCATTTACTGACGACGACGTGGGCGGCGACAACTCTCCCGCCCCCTCTCTTGCATACTCAACACTCAGCTTCAGGACACCAAATGGCGTGTCAATGCCCTTAAAATCCTTCTTCAAAAATCCTCTCGTCCCGTCATTTCCCCCGCCCTCGACAGAGCTCGTCGCGTAGAATGAGAAACCAATGGATCCCGGGGGAGCAGAACTTTTTTTCTGCCCGTCATTTTCCCAGGGCTTGCCCTGCCACCCCTTCTGAATGCCATCATCACTGGCAGCCTCGCTTTTAAAATATTTCTGGGCTTCGACATCCCGCATCCCCCACGAGTAGCCGGGCATCATCCGAACGTAGCAGTGTAAAACGCGGAGCAGTACAATAACCTTCTTGCAGAGAGTTCGAAGGGCTGGAATCACATCGGTTGACGGGTGCGGGTGCATATGCGGTGGGTTTATCGAATAGTCAATCAACCAACGTTCCAGAAGAGTTCGTCTAGGGGAAGGTGGATTTTGAGCTGAATCTTGGCCTAGCGTTTCGCCAGGCGGTGTTTCACCTGCTGCGGCGGCCGTTGCTTCTTCTTTTTTGTTTTCATCCTCTGGCCACTGCCAGTAAACATCCAGGCGTAGCGGTACGCCTACTCCGCGCTTCCAGCGGCCCATTATTCGTCGCACATGCGGGACCTCGGGGACCTCCAGATTAAAGCGACTGCGCCCTCCCCTGAAATTCAGCCCCTGGTCAACAACACTACAGCGGGATAGGACTATGATCTCCACAGTCTTTGTTAGGGCTTCAAATATAACCTGGTTCGTCTTCGTTTGAGGCGTAGAGGGAGTGGTCATTGTAATTGCGGGGAGGATAACCACCAAAAATCACTAATAACCACCAGAATAGGACAATAGCAGGCAAGTTTGTAGACAGAACTTCGAGGCGGGGGAGGAATGAGCAAAGGTCAGAGCAATCTGGGGAGGGTCACGATTCCTGGCGGGCGGTCAGTGTGATGATCTTTAAGCGGTGATAGACCAAAGATTGTCTTTTCTCGACTTTTCCTTGTACTCCAAGGATAGCTATCGAGCATGGATATTCTGCCCAAAAATTTGCGACCCAAATATAAGTATCATTTCTTATTCTTTTTCTAATTTTTTGTGCTTTGTCGTCGCTTACTCCTAAGTATTCCCCCAAAAATAGATTTTTAAGTCGCTACCGCACCGCACCGCGTCATTCTCAACAACAAACAAACATGGCGAAGGCGGGCGAAAGTAAGGAGCGTGAATCAGCCACCACTGACAGTGCGTTGTCGTTAGTTGGAGCATCCGCTTTTGGTTATCTCCTTCGTTTCTTGTGCGACGCCCTCATTTGGCTCCTGGGATTCAAATGGCACATGAAAATTATTCGGGCCTCCACAATGCCACTTCCCCATGACAAAAGTATGGTAGCTATTGACCAGTCGACTGGACATTATGTTCCTCGCGATCACGTAACGAAACCGGAAACCTTTGTATTCTACATTCACGGAGGCGGATTTTGTGTAAAGTCCGAAACTGGAGCCGCAGTTGCAGGGCAGTTATTCTCCAGGAACAAGACCCTATCCCTTTACACCGCTTCCTACACTACACTGGACAGAAGCGATAGTAGTAGTAAGTCGAATACAATTCAGCGCATGCGTGACGAGCTTGTATCGCAGTGGGATGCTGAGACGGCGAAATATGACAAGAAGAAAACCGTCTTTGTCATCATGGGTGACTCTGCAGGGGGTCATCTTACTTGCCTGCTATCGCTAGATTTGCAAAAGCTTGGCTCGCTTTCCCCTGATAGAATAGTAATGATTTCCCCTTGGTTCGACATATTGAACAGCGAGAAGAAAATTCGCCGAAACGAGAACAGGACCACGGACTGGATGCCACGCTCACTGTACGACTCTTTTCAGAGCGAAATTGCCGCTTGTGACTATGATGTCCAGTATCGATTCCGAAATTTAATCAATCGGGCAAAGGATGCAAACTTACCGCCCTTCTTGATTGTGACAGGCAGTGGCGAGATGATAGGTGAGCAAGAAGAGTCTGAACGAAAAAGCGCCTCCCCCACCAAACCTCCTCTCTAACATAACACTCTTGACAGCTGCCGAGTCGTCTTTGTTTTATTCAGAGATGTTATCGGCGGGCAAAAGGGGTGAGCTGTATTTCGGCGAAAATTGTGGCCATGATTTCCCGATAATTTTCCCTTCGCTTGCTCATTCTCAACAAGCCTGGATCAAAATAAACTCCTTTTTGTTTCCGGCGGTTGTGAAAACATTCGAAAAGTAGTTTAACATTGCATTAGCGAGAACGACCCCTACATCAATTCTTCACACACAATTTACTCTTTAGCATTCATTCCAAGCCCTCACCAGACTATTCTCCCCACCGCTTACATAACTAAGTTTCTGGTAGTCACCCCGTTTCAACAAAATGACCTGGTCACAAGAGGTAAAAATTCTATCGAATTTTTTCCCGTCCAACTTGATCCCGAATGCAGCTGGTCCATGCAGCACTTTGTTATTATCCTCGGTGTAAAGATTAACGGTGGCGTTGTATTGTTTATTTTCGTCTATCTCTACTTTTTTTATTTTGGCGATTCTTGATGTGCCCCCGCCGCCTCCTCCACCGTTTCCTTCCTTCCAGCGAATGACATCCCCTCTCTCAAACCTGCGTTGGCCGATTTTCGTCCCCCGGACTTTACTCTCGACACTCAAATCGATTAAAAAACTGCTGTTGGTGCTCAGCTCCAGCTGCTGCTGGCACACGATGCTCTGTACTACCCAAGAAATGTCGACAACGATTACGTCCCCGATGTTAGGGCTGTTCTTAAGGGACATTATCGTCTGGTTAACTCGATCTGGAACGGCAATATTATGTGGGGGGAGGTTAATACTGTCGACGATGACGTGTACGGTAGCAGCCTTTTTGCCTTCCTTGTACAACATCGCCCCCATTGCGTACAAAATGCTCTCCCAGTTACCCCGCACGAACTTGTTATCATTTTCATCGCATGCAAAAACAAATTCGACATTCTTAAGTATCCGTTCCCCGGCCATCCTCGTGTGGGTTCCCTTTTGCAGAACATACGCGAGATTCATGTCGTCCACCTCCTCGGAATCGCTTACCGGCAAACCAAGGGGAAGTCGCCAGGCATTGTACGCGACCTCGTCGAACGCATTTTGCGCCTTGATAATGTCGTCTAGCCATTTGTAGTGCACCATCGGAATTCTACATGCGCAAGCGAGCAAATACTTGGGTTTGCGACGGTTTGTAGGTGTGCTCAGGAAGAAAGTATTCGCGCGTCTGGTTCTTGTCGCCAATCCTGAGGCCGTAGTAGACGTCGGTGCATCCGTACTCTCGATTCGGCGCTTTTTACCCGACCAGCTGGTGCCGTCCTGTCCCACTGCGACCCCTCCCCCACCGCCCAGTAAACCAGCGTCTCTTAATTCATTCATTAGAACTGGCATGCTGCCACCATTCTTCCCCATAATACAACCACCGTGGAACTCGATTTTGTTGATAAATTCTTTCTGGGCGTCTTCAGGCAGGCCGCAAAGCAGAAATTTGTAGCCGCTAAGAATAGTGCGGAGCCGCTTTCCAGGGCTGGGCGTGGCAGCCGTCTTATTGCTGTTGCTGTTGATGTTGCTGTTGATGTTGCTGTCGATGTTGATGTTGCCTTTGCTGCCGTTGACCATTTCGGGGGTGGTCAAAGTGGTCGATTTTTGTATCTTTGTCTTGTTCAATTGCTGGTTCATGTCAACTTTCGTTGGTGTTGGCGTCCCCTGCTTTGATGTTGACTCCGTCGTGGCCATCTTGGCGAGGTCATTCAACCGCTTCTTCACAAGAGCCTGTGTTGCTTCCCTCGTCACCCTACTGTTCCTGTAGTGGTTCGCTGGCAATTTGTTCTTCTTGACACGCTTTTCTTTGGCTTCTGTAACGGCCTCTGATTTACTTGACAACTTTGTTTCAGCTGCCTTCGCCTTCTCCATCTTTTTATTGTCACCCATCAAAACTCCCAGGAGTTCCACGCCCTTCATCCCGCCTTGACTGAGTTGCACTGAGTCGCTTCCAGGGCTGTCAACTATCTCCTTCCGCCGAGTCGCGACCTCGTTTGCTTTCTCCTTTCCTCCCTTCTCTGCCCCCGCTGCCTTCGCCTTCGCCTTCTTGACCTTCTTCGAGGCATTCACAACCTTAACCTTAACAGTCTTCGCCGGCGGAGAAGTAGTCACCCCCTTACCTCGGGTTCCAATCTTATCTCCGTAGAAATCTTCCACAAAGTCGGACCCCTGGGAAGCCAAATTCTCGCTCGAATCAGGGTAGCAAGTTTTTCGGAGCCACTCGAGAGTGAAGTTGTGTTTGGGCTTACGCGGTTTCTTCCGATTGGCTCTGGCCCGCCTCCGAGCGAAGTATTCCAGGGCCTTTACTCCGACAACGTACACCATTCTCCTACCATCGAAAGTATGCTCGCCTCCGAAGCTCTCGTAGCTACCCACGGGTAAGTTCATTGCGTGGGTCAGGGATTTAACACCAGGGGGGAGATACCAATAATTGGTCGACAAATCGTGCTTAGGTGCGTTCTTGTAGATCCACTTGTGTTCCTTTTTAGACACCCTTTTAGACACCAGTTGGTAGATTGGTGATTGCATGAACACGTTGAAATCAATTGAAGGGTCTTTTCTCAGCTCGCGCTGGTAAGTCTTAAATACCTCTATCGTTTCCCTGAGGGTGGTTTTCGTGGCGACAAAATGTTCCTCTTCTTCTTCGTCGTCATCCGATGAAGACTCGCTCGCCGAAGACGAAGAGGATGAAGAAGAAGGCTCGTGCTGCTCCTCCGGTTGTGGTGGGATCTCTTTCGCAACCGTCTTTTTTGGCTTCTTTTTCGCTGATTTTTTTGTAGCCGTCTTCAATGCCTCCGCGGTCCTCCCGTCTTCCCCTTCCCCGTCGTCGTCAAAGTCAAAGGCCTCCATATCGTCGTCATCCTCCTGACAATCCTGATATTCACCGAGATATTGATCGAAGCCAAGCAGCCCTCCATTGGCTTGAACTGCACTCAGACCCCTGAAGAAGTGGACATTCTCGATGTTGTCAGCCCCTTTGCTGGCATCGTATTCGGGTGGAACATACACTGAGTCTCCACTGACGCTGATTGGTCCAGTGACAAACCGCCACTTCTTCTCCCTCAAGAACTTCCATGTTATAAAGTTATATTTTTGCTGTTCGATTCTGTCAGCGTTCTGCTGCTGTCGTGCCAGTTCAGCTGTTTTTCGGCGGGAATCCGACAAGGTCTTGGAAGGAGTTTTGTTATTTTTCCTCTTACTCGCGTTTTTTTGGGGAGAACGTTTGGCAGGGCTGTGTTTCTTCCGGTTTGGTTTGCTGGCAACAATCTTCTCGGCTATTTCTACCTCATCCTCCCCTAACCCATCCTCCTCATCCTCCTCCTCGTCCTCGTCCTCGTCCTCCTCGGGATCCCCCATCAGCGACTGGAGTAATTTTTTTCCCCTCAACTCATTTTGCAAACCCTGGATCATGTTCTCCAATTTTTTGTTCTGCTCCTCGAGAGCCTTGATAATGTTCTTTTTCTTAAGAATAGACTTGTCTCTTTTGTCGATTTCTGTTGTCAGTGCTTGATTCATCTCGGTCAATTTCTTCGACTTCTTCTGCTCTGCTTTGAGCTTCTTGGCCGCAAGGGCCAATGCGTCCGTCGTGACAGAGGCGGAGAGACTAGTTAAGGGAGGAGGTGATTTTCGAAGAAGGGCGTTTTTACTTTCGATTTGCCGCAACATGTCGTCATCTTCGGCCATATCTTGAGTCAAACTGAACCGGTTGCTGCTATTGCTGCTGTTGCTACTCTTGTTGTTGTTGTTGTTGTTGTTGTTGTTGTTGTTGTTGTTGTTGTTGTTGTTGTTGTTGTTGTTGTTGTTGTTGTTGCTTTTCTTTTCGTTCCTTTTTAAACCGTTCCGCTTGGACTTGGAGACAACCACAACTTCGTCACTGGAGGATTCGTCGGAGCTCGATGAAAGCCGTCTCTTCAAAACCTTCTTCCTCGTCGCCCTCTTCGCCATCATCGCGTTCTTTCGCTTAGTCTTCTTGCTGTCCACAAAGTCGTCTGCGCTCGATCCAGAGGAATCGTCACTCTGAAAACCAGCCCACTCGTCCTCTTCGTCGGACTCCACCTTTTGTTTTCTCTTCTCCACCTTTTGGTTCTTTGTCTTCGCCTTGACCACCATATCCTCTTCTTCACTGAAAGACGGTGACAGTGCTGAGGATGCTGAGGATGCTGAGGATGCTGAGGATGCTGAGGATGCTGAGGATGAAGACGACGCCGACGAGATTCCGTCGTCGTCCTCACTCTCTGCGAACCCCCATCGATTTTCAGGATTTTTAGCGGCCTCGCCCTCGCCCGGCTTGGTACTGGATGTTTCAAGAGAGCTCCGCTTCGATGAGGGGGGTGACTGCGATGACGTGTCTGAGCGACCCTTTTTCAGCCAACCGGCTGACGATGTGCTAGTCTGGTCGCCCTTAGTTTTCGGCCGCGCAGGTGACGGAGAGGTAGGCGACGAGGACCTTGGCTTCGGCTTCGACTGCTTCGTCGCTGGCTTTTCCACGACAGGATTAGCAAAGGATATTAATTTTGAGCGCGGTGGAAGATTCAGCGACGAGTCGTATTCTGTGTCGCTTTGAGTAGTTGTAATCGTGTTGGAGATGTCATCTTTATCGTCTCTGTTGTTGCGGTCCTCGTCAGACGAGTTTTCAATTGTCTCTAAAGTAGCTACAACTGGTGCTGGTGCTGGTGCTGGTGCTGGTGGTGAAGTTTTCTTTTTCTCGGTCACTCTTTTCGTAACTATAACCTTCATTGGCGACGGCGATTTCGACTTGGCGTGTGTAGTTGCGCTTCCGGAAGGTTCGCTAACACTGTCATCATCATCGTTGTCTGCACTAAGACCCGGTTTGTGTACAGGCGATTTAGGAGGTTCGTCGTCGTCGACATCTGAGAGAATATCTTCGTAATCTCCATTGTCATTGTCAGCGTCATGGTCCCTTTCATTCTCGACTTTCGTGGGAGATATCAGCACCTGGCTGGCAGGCGTCATCGCTGTTCCCGGAGTAGGCTCGTATAGAGGCGGCTGAACTGCTTGCTGGAAGTTTGTGCTCAAAGCTGCGGCTGACCGGAAACTGTCATCGGCGGCAATCCGAGAGGAAGCAAAGCGAAAAAGGTTTGATTTTGGGGCGGCACTCTCGTTATCAGTCGGCTTTGCTTTCGTTGCCGCTGCCAGATTCGTCGCAATTTCATTCGTTTCTGTCGCAGATTGCGATTGGCCCCAAGGTTGTGTGTCATCATCCGCATCTGACGACACATCCGATTGACGGGTTTGCTTATTATTTAAGGTCGGTGTTGGATCGGGGCCAGAAGAGGAAAGATCACCGCCGTAATCGAACGCATTGGTGGTACTAGTCGTCGCCACGAAAGCGTCGATGACGCTCTTCTTCTCACTTCGCTCTGTCTCTCCGTCGTAGTCCCAACTTTCTCCCGTCGAGGATTGAACGGCCGCCTTGGGAGAGAGGGCAGCCTTCTCGGCCGAACCAATTCCGAAGTTCAACTCAACGGGTTCTGGGTGCTGCTTTTTCTGCAGGAGATCTGCATTTTTGCTGCCCGATCCCTCGTGACCCAAAGGAGTTGTGAGCGGCGTGAGAGCGGTGGAAATTATCTGTGTTGGCGTCTCCTGCGTTTCAGCCAAGTTGCCTCCAGTGGGGGTCGTGGCAACAGCTAAATTATTAGATGCTGGTGGTTCAACAGTAATTCGTACCTCCTCAGAAAGAGGAGCACTGTCATCTTCATCTACCATTCTGTCAAACACATTATTTTTGGAGGCGTCATTATTTTTTACGTCGGTATTAAGAACGTTATCGCCAACAACATTATCAGCAGCGTGCACACCGCCTCCTTCGTCCGTGAAGCTCAAACTCGAGAACGTCCCGCTAGGGTCAAGCTGAGAGCTCTCCTCCTCGTCATGGGCACTATACATCTGGCTGCCTATGAAGACTTGGCTGCCCTGGTGGTGCATAGTCTCCTCTTCCTGCGATGGCGCAGTAGGATTCGTTATGGGCTGCGACATTGTAGACCTATCAGGCTCCTTTTCTTTTGGCTGCCTGGACAAATTGCAGGAGATATTTGTTGCGAGATCGAACTTCGATTTTAGATATTTGTTGCGAGATCGAACTTCGATTGTAGCTAAGTTAGGCTGGATGATGTCGTGACGCGCTCTACTGGTTTACCTATTGTGTCAACGGAGGTCGTGACAAAATGGAGGGCAAAAATTTGACGATTCCAATAATACCCTGTAGACTGACAACCAGCTACGAATCAAATTATACTGTCGCTCTGTTGTAGATTTTTTTCGGGAATCTCCGAAAAAATACTCTTCCAAATCTCTTCCTCAACACCATGAGTGAGAAAGATGATGATGGGTTGCTAGCAAAGGCGAAGCGTTACATTGAAAAGAACTCCAAGAAAGCCGCAAAAAAAAGCCAAAAGAAAGAAGACAAGAAACACGACAAGAAGGACAAGAAACACGACAAGAAACACGACAAGAAGGACAAGAAAGACAAGAAAAAAGAACATAAATCGAAGAAGCGCAAGCGAGGTGACTCGTCCTCGTCAAATAGCGACAGCTATAGTAGTGACAAGAAGCGCAAGAAGCACAAGAAGGGTTCACAGAGGAAGAATTCAAAGAAGGAGTCGAAATTGCCTAAATCATCGTTTACTTCGATGCCACCGCCTATTAATTCTGCTCCAGGGACACTCCTGAGCGTTGACGACTATTTCACCCGGAATAAACACCTCCAAGTATACGTATTTCGCTCGTCTGATGGTAAGAAATCTCTCTCCGACTTATCTACAGATGATTCTCATCAGGTGTTTGAAAAGTTTATCGCCCTCTACAATAAAGGGAAGCTGCCTCAGCCGTATTATAACGAAAAGATGGACGAAATGTATGTGAATGAGTGCAAGCGCACGACACATAGCTGGGGATTAAAGGTCGGATGCGTGGAGAAGGAATCGCTTGATTTGCTTAAAGCCAATATCAAACAACAAACCGAAGACGTTGTGAAATTGACTGGCGAGAAAAAGTCGTTTTCGAGCAGTGCTCGTGCTACAGTCCGTGCGCGGGATGACAGCAATAATGGTCCATCCCTCTGTCAGCCCGTCCCCGGAAGCGGGGACGGTCAGGGCTTAAACGGCATTAACCGCCGTCTCGCAAACAAAAACTTGAAGGACAGAATAGAGACTGGCAACGCAGAAATCTATGGCATTGAGAAGAGGGAGGGTCACGAGCGCCTGCTCGAGAAGCGTCGGGAAACGTCTGCAAAATTGCACGGAAGCGCCCGTGATAGGGAGGAAGTGAAAAGCGGTATCGAACTGAGCGATGCTGACATTTACGGTAACGGGGGTCATGACGACCTCCTCTCCCGGGACAAAGCTCGGCGAGAAAACAAACATAGTAAACAGCAGGACCGGGTCAAAGAGCTCCAGGCCAAGGAAGACAAGAGGAAGGCGGATATGCTGGCGAGCCTGGGTTTGTCAAATTTGCAAGGGAAGGGGAAAATAACGATTGCGCCACGATGATGAATTACGATACCCATAACAATGAAAAAGAAAAAGGAGGAGTTGCATTTGTCGTTTCCACTCGTCGTTTCCACTCGTCGTTTCCTCGTCGTCGTCGAAAAAAAAGTTTGCCGCTGAAGTTATTTATTTTTGTCGTCGTCGAAAAAAAAGTTTGCCGCTGAAGTTATTTATTTTTGTCGTCGTCAATTGTCGCATTCGATGCATTCTCCATTGAGCTTGGTGCCCACGTTGACCGTTGCACCCCCCTGAACCTGGCAGTCCTTCAAGCTGACATTTTTCATGACATCAGCGCCGACTCCAACAACCGCGTTCTCGAGCTGTGTCCCCTCACCAATCGTTGCATGGGGTAGAATCACGCTATTCTTGATGCTGACCTTCCCGCTGATTCTTACTCCGGCACCAATGACACTGTTTTTAAAGTTGCATTTCTTGGCCATGGTGCCAAGGTCGGCCCCCTTCAAGACGAGCGTAGAGTCCTTTGCGTGGAGTTTCCCGTCGAGCTTGTTTGCGAGGGTGGGGAATGCCATTTTGAAAGGCTTCATGTCCTTGCTCACCTCCTGCAGGCCGACGTCGGTTCCGCTTCCACCATCTTCGCCCCCAATCCCCCCTATCAATGTTGGACTGGTGAGGGCGTGGCTCACAACCTCCCTGTTTGCGAAGATGTAATTCGAAAAAGTGCACGCCCTGAGGGCCAACCTCCTACCCCTGGGTATGATGAGCGCGTTGACGACGAACTCCTTGTCGAGACAGCCGTCGTCGTCACCGGCATTCCCGGTGCCAACGCCGTCGTCACTAGGAGACAAATCGTTGCCGCTTTCCACAGACGAAGATATGCTGGTTACTGAGCCCTTGCTCCCAATCGATATCGATCTGGAAACGCCAGACCGAACATTCCGTTCGGGTGTAGCTGGGTGGGAATTCGTTGCATTGTTGTCGGTAGCGCCAGGGTTGTCAGGGTTCCCCTCCTCCTGCTGTCCAAAGAGGAAATCTGCGGGGTAACAGTCCCTGACAATACCGCTCTCCTGCTTGCGTATGAGGAGCGGTATAAGATCATCGCTGAGACTCTCGAGACCCCTCGCCCGCACGAGCTCCACGACCCAAGGTGTGAGAACGTACACGTGCAGATCAGAGAGATCCGTCGAAAGGCGGAAGTTCCCCCCCTCCCTCATACTCCAGTTCACGAGTCCCTTGGTAAAGAGCAGCTTCGGTGTCTCCCCAGTCCCCTCCTCCTCCTTCCTAGCCTCTATATCCTCCACATTCTCCTTAATGACGAGCCTCGAGCAAAGGGGCTCGTTATCTCGGCGAATATAGCCGATGGCATCGACCTCCTCCTCCTCCCTTCGCACACCAGTTTTCTTGCTCTCCTTCACAGGCGTCGTCAAGCCGGTGTCAGGGTCGGTAACACTTTCTCCCACGTCGCTAAGCATCATCGTCACGCCCCTAATGACGTCAGTGTTGCCGGAGCTACCGTCGACGCTGCGGTAGTGGCTGTCCGCCAACAAATTGAAAATGCCACCGGGCGACAGCACTATGTCGCCAGGAATTACTATTATGTTGCTTGTGGGCGGTATTATTGATGTCACGCTCGTAAGGTATGTTATCACTCCCCCGGATCCCGGGGAGGATTGCGGAATTGTGACGCACTTTATGGAGTCTTTGTCATTTGCTGTGTGGGTCTTGCCCTTCTTTGATATCCCGGCTGAAGCAGCAGCCGCGGCAGCATCCTTCGCTGATTGGCTCTGTTCCCAAGAGCGCACGCACTCTTCCACAGGCTCAGTAAGACCGTCACGGGTGCAGACTATTATGTTGCCGAGAGAAACGGGGGTGTTCTTCAAGTTGGTAAGGGTCAAGGACAATAACGGCGTACCGGCAAGGGGAAGTAAAGGTTTGGGAGTCATAAAGTCCTCCACCGGTTTGTCCCGGGAAAATTCGTCTGGTTTTTGTGTTTCCCCCTTATTATTGTCGTCGGTCTTCGTCGCCGAGGGTGGTGGATTATGAGCTGGGTTATGGGCTGGATTATGAGGGGCGTCGAGGCCATCGGACACCTCCGGAATCTCTCCGATTACAGCCACAGAACCCCCAATCTCCCCCCTGAGAGAAGGGGACGAGGGAACATCGTCGGCACCAACCTTGTCGGCCGCACCACTCGCGACGTGCTGGGAAGTTATCGGGTGCATTCGTGTCCCCGAGCTAGTGCACAGGATCACAAACTTGTAATCCATCATGGTGGGGAACGTCCGACAATATATGGAATTATTGGTTTGCTGACAGATGTCACCAGGATCGTTATTGGTGTGTACGTGAGATTAGGGTCGTCAAAAATGGCCAATTTGTAATGAACGAATTGCAGATTGAACCCACTTTTCCTGGCATTTCACGATTTCACTCATTACGCACTTATTTGACGTCATCTGAGGTCTTAGCCTTTATCACCGCACTGACATATACACCAGTCGCGCTGTGCGCGAAAATCCTCTCAAAACACCCAGAAACCCATTTGCTGACATACCGAGGTAGCAGAATGCGGAATTCCCTCCTCCTCATCCTCCTCCTCCTTAACCTGATCACCTCGGCCCTCTCGTTACTTGCTCCCTTTGCCATTCCTTTGATCTCGTCTTGGTCGACCGGCGGGGGCGGCACGATAACCGGAACGGTAACGAATCATCCCAGCATTGACAACGGGGATACCATCACGACGAGCTCACTGACGGATGAATCCCTCCTGAATCTGAGGAGGAATTCGGTCGTCACGACCAAGAGCGGGAGCAAATATAAATTGGGGTCGCCGTCGCCGTCGCCGTCGCCGTCGCCGTCGCCATCGCAGTCGCAGTCGAAGGTGTCTTCGTCTGCAAAGCTTGCAGCACCCCCCATTGCTCTCAACGGGAAGAAACTTGCATTTGGGAAATACTTGTTGGCCGGGAGTCCGAAGCGCTCGACCAGTGGAAAGAGCCAGATTTGGGACTGTGTTAAAGAGGGAGGAAACGAGGTAAGTGAATTCGTATACCGAGAAAATGTGGAGCAACTTTTTTGACAGTGACAGACTTTGACTTGACTAATAATAATAATAACAACAACAACAACAAACGAACAAAAAAACTTGACCAACTTGACTAACTTGACAACCCTCAAACATCCAGGTCCTGGCGGTGAAGATCACAAAGAATCTCGAGAACGCCGTCCGCGAGTCTCGCAACTACAAGCGCATAAACTCCGGCGTGTTCGGCGGTTCGTTCGTACGTTCGGTGGAGTTTCTCCCGGACGCCGGGAGCGATTTCAGCGGCCAGTCGGCGCTTTTGATGGCGAGGGGGGAGGTGGACGTGAAGACGTTCGTTGGGAGGGAGGGGGGGCTGGAGGGGAGGGCGCTTAGGGCGGCGTGTGCGGCGGCGGCGAGGTGCGTCCAGAGCTGTCATTATAGCTCCATGGTTTACACTGACTTAAAGACTGACAATATGGTCGTCACTGCCGTAAGCGAGGATGGAGAGCCATTGGTGAGTAAAGAAAGAAATAGAAGTGGGATAGTAGAACAAGAACGGCAATTGAAGAGGCCGAAGACGCGTGTCAGTAATACATGTATTATCCATGCATGAATTTACAGCTAACCGATTGACTGAAGTCAGTCAGTCAGTCAGTCAGTGACAGTTGTTTTTGCTAAAAGGGGGGAGAAATATATAAAACAGCCCTAACCCCATGACCCTCTCTCCTCCCATACCCCTCCGCTCTGTCTGCCCGTCGTCCCCCCCCCCCCCCCTCCCCCCCCCCCCCCCCCCCCC
>ERZ651776.3691-NODE-3691-length-14893-cov-6.261002_pt1 | contig 14893 bp, 4 predicted proteins | sample MGYA00514761_ERZ651776 | MGnify/ENA metagenome assembly ERZ651776 | reverse complement strand
AAGAACATTATAGCACCAACAGAGTTATTTAACCAGTTTAATAATCCATCTACAATTCTTGAATTACCTACAGGTCTGTTAGAGCCTGACTTCATTCTACGTAATGTATCACGTAAAGCTTCTACATATTTAGGACCATAAGCAGCTTCAAGTTTATTCATTACTTTATCTGAAAATATTATATCAACATTTTCATTAAACTCTTGCATGTACTCTTTTCTGTTAACTTTATTTATTTCGTTAACAATGTCTGATGTTATATTACCAGCTAACCAGCTTTGACCAGGTTTAGGATATGGTTTACCTTTTTGTATTTTTATTAATTCATCAACAAAAACATCTAGTTCAGGTTTATTTTTTACAAAATCATTTAGTTCTTTAGCATCTCTTTTAGATAAACCAGGAACTTCCATACCTTGTCTTGTCCACACCGCGACTCTAGCGGCTTGACCAAAAGTAAATCCTCCAATACCTGTTTGTTTAGATAATGATTTAGGTAATGTCTTAAGACTATTTTTTAAAGCTTTAAAATCATTAGCAGCAGTTATTTTAGCTCTAGTTACAGCTTGTTCAGCTCTATTATAAGGATCAAAAACATTGTCTTTAAAAAACTTAAGTTGAGCATCACCAACTTTTCCTTTACCTATAAATTTATATACTAAACCTAAAAAATCTTCGGCAGATGGTGTTGTAAAGAAAGTAAATTTACTTTTACTAGCACCAACTGTTTGTGCTCTTGCTTTAGAAAATTCAGCTTCAGATTTTATACCTGTAGAATCTTCTAAAATATTATTCATTACTGTTGAAAAAGTTTTACCTTTACTAGCCTTAGCTTGTTGTACTTTTGATTTAACATCTATTTGATCTAAAATTTCTGCAACAGCTTTAACGTTTTGTATAGCATCATCTGCAAAATAAAAATCGTTATATCCTTCAGCAGCTTTACTTACAACCCAACCTGCTTTTGCTTGTGGTGATCCGTTTTCTAAACCTGTTATATTTTTAAATGGTAAATTTAAACCTATACCATCTAAAAACATTTTAATACCTTGCGCTGATTGTTGAGGTCTTGCTGTCAATACAAAAATATCTTTACTACCAAATTTATCTTGACGCTTTAAAGCAAGATCTGCTAAAGGTCCTTTTTTAGCGTTAACCACATTGTCAAATTCAGAAAAATCAAACGTGACTCCATTACTTTCAAGGTCAGTTGCTTGCTCAGCAAATTGTTGTGCGGTTAAAGATCCTTTACTGCCATCTAGTTTTGTGTAAAGAACTTTTTCTTTAGTTTTAGCTAAAGTATCGTCAAAATCAAAAACACTTATACCTTTTGCAGGTGTATTTAAATTTCTTCCTAAAGACAATGCTTTGTCGTAATTACCTAAAGTTTCTATTTGTTTAGCAATACTTTGCTCATTGCTAACTTTATTTCCAGTGTTTTTAACGTTTATTCTACCAGCTTTTGATTCTTTAATCGCAACAGGTCCATATGCGATTATTCTACCTTTTGATTCTTTTGCTGATATAGGGTTATCATCTCTATTTTGTTCAGCAACTAAATCATTTTGAGCTTCTTTTATATTAGGATTATTTTTAATATCACTAGCTACGTTTTGCTCAAAAGCCATCGTCTCTTTTGTTTCTAAATTTTTAAGAGTTTCTAAATCAATACCAGATTCAGCATATCTTAAAGCAGGGTCATCAGATATATCTTTTCCTTTTGATAGTTTACCAGCTAAACCAGCGTCGTCTATTTTAGAATCGTCAAATTTAGATATAATAGCTTGGCTAAAATTACTTTTTATGTCAGACATTACGCCTTTTATATTGTCAGATTTTATAGCTCCCCATATGCTACCGCCAATTGTTGACGCTGGAGGATTGTGTTCTTCTCTAAACAATTTTTTACTTCTTCCTTGCGCTTTGTTTCCAACTTTAAAACTTTTTAAATCTTGAGTGTATTTAAAAGGCGCACCTATTTTAATTATACCTGTCGATGCTTGATAAGCGTAACCTATCATTAAACCTATAGTTTCTACAGAAGCACCATTGTTAGCAGCTTCATTCATTGCTTGTATCCACAGTTGTAGCGCTTCTTGATTTTTTTTCATTTTAACGCTATTTCTTTTAACCCAAGCTGCGTCTAAGTTTCCATCTAGCGGTACAATTACTTTTCCTATTTTTGGTCTTGTGCTATTTAATTCTAAAAGTTTTTTATTAAAAGAAATTGTGTCGTTTTTCTTAGCTGCTTCTATAGCCGTAATGTAAGCAGGGTCTTTTTTACTATAATATAAAGAATTACCATCAGCAACAAAACCACCTTCTTTTTCAGCTTTTTTATATTTTGGATCTGATTCTTTTACATATTCTCCACTTTTTATTTCAAAAACTTTTTCACCGTTAACATATTTATATTTTCTAGCGTTAAACTCAAGTCTTGTCAATTCAAAAGCAACAGATCCAATTTTACCTTTTTTAATAAGGTTTAATATTTCTTTTCTTCTTTTTTCTTTATTTTCTTTAGTAGCAGTAACATTTGGATATCCTAAAATTTTAGCAACTTCATTTATATCTGCAGTTTGCGCTATAGATATTTGTTGTTTTTTAAACTCTTCTTGTGTTAAAGCTTTAAACTCTTTGCCTCTGCTAGCTTTTACTGTGTCTATAGAAGTGTCTTCTAGTTTTCTTGCATCAAGATCATTATTAAGAGTTTCCATAATCTCAACAGCTTTACCATCTGTAGCTGTATCTAATTTAGACATAAAGTCTTGATCAGCCATTAGCTCTTCCATTTGTTCAACAACTAAATCTTGGCCTAATACTTCTAGTAAAGATGTCTTTCTTTTTTCTTGACCAGTAAAATAATCTATAAGTTTTTGATCGTTTGCTTTAGGTATTCTATATACAGGTTTATTAAAGTTTGTTACTTTACCTGTTTTAGGATTTACTCTTTTAGTAGGTGTTACACCTGTTTGTTCTATACCTAGAACAGATCCAAACCTTCTTTTTAATGCAGCAGCAGGTATAACTTTAGTTAAACCTTCATTAACTATATCATTAACAAAATTTGGCCAACCTTTTTTAAACGTACCTGTATCTTTAGCTAATTTTCTAGCTATATTTTTAGCTTCACTTTTTATGCCTTTAATAATAGCTTCAGGACCTTTGCTAGCATTTAGTAATATTTCTCTTTTAGCATCTTCTTTTATCGATGCTATTGTTTCAGGTTTTATAGTTTTACTAACAGATTCCATTTGTGATGGATATACTTTTTTTCTACTAGTATCTTTTTGTGTTTCTTTAGTATCAAAGTCTTGACTAGATTCATCTGCTATTTGTAAAGTAGAATCATCAATGCTAGTTTGTTTTCTTTTAGCTATATCTTTAGCACCTATTATAGCTTCTTTTATTTCTGGAATTTTAAACTTTAACGACGCGCCTGCATATGTAGCAAAATTACCTTCACCTTTTATGTCATAAGCCTTTATGATATTTGGAAGTTTTGTACTTATTTCGTTTAAAACTTCTTGTCTAGTTATAACATTACCATCTCTGTTTTTAAATCCTTTAAAATTAGCGTCAAAATTAACGCCATATTTATTTGAATTAGGATCATTTTTTTTACCTAAAAATAAACCTGAGTTATTTTCTACAACAATTTTAGTAAGTCTTTCTTTGTTTTCTTTAGATATATTAGGATCTTTTAATTGCTCTAATGTTGTTTTATTTATTAAAGTTTGATCTGCAGTAACACCAGCGCCTCTAGACTCTTTAACTTGTGTTTGATCTAGTTCGTCATCATCACCTAAACCTTGAGCAGCGTCTTTATCTGCAACTCTGTCTTGAAACCTATCTAACATGTTAAACATATCAGAACCTGTTTTAACGTTTAACATCCAAGAGTTTTCACCTAACACATTTTTAACCATACCGTTTAGCATAGCTTTAGTAGAGTTCATATTAGTAAAGTCGCTTTTGTTTATAGCTCCTAAAATCATAGCGTTATTTATCTGTGCCATAACTTCTTCCATATCATAAGATCCGTCTTTGCTTTTATAAAGATCAAATCTTTCTTTTAGAGCGTTGTAATCTTTATCGCTTATATTGCCTAACTCTTTTGCGTTTTCTATTTGTTCAACAGCTTCGTTAATAGCTGCTGTAGTTTCTAAACCAAGCTCTCCATTTTTATCTACCATTTTCTTATCTCTAAGATCAGCATGGAATAATTCTTCTAATGGAGCAACTGCGGCATAAGCAGCGTCACTAGAATCAACAGAGTTTTGTATTCTAGCGTCAATAGCTGCTTGGTTAACTATTATGTCTCCATTAATTTCTAAGCCATTAGTAGGTTTACCTGTGCCAGTTTCATCTACAGCTAACCTAGGCGCTAAACTTTCTATTTCAGAATCAGAAAAACCACCTTCTTTAAGTTGGCTTTTTATATCTGAAAGAGTAGGGTAACCACCGTTAACATTTTCTATTTTAATATATTTTTTACCTTTGGCTGATAAAACCATAGCAGCATCATTGGCAAAATCATTTAAGCCAAGATATTTTTGTACATCAATAGCGCTTTGAGAACCAAACCTTGTTTTTAATTCTAAGGCTTTTTCAGCCATAGTTTTATTTTTAGCCCCTAATATATTTTGTTTTTTAGCGTCTAACGCAGCTACTTTATCTTGTATTAGTTTTTGTGCTTGTTTAGAATCTGCAGAAGCAACATCGCCAGTTGCTCCTAACCCTCTCATTTGTGATTTATAAGATCTAAGTTGTCTGTTTATTTCACCTACCTCTTCTATTTGGTCTACGCTTAAGTGCGCCATTTTCTGAGTAGTTAAAGCGTCGTCAAAAGCTAAATCAGTTATTAGTTCTGTTTTTCTTTGTTGGTCTAATTTAGATAAAGGTTTTCCAGGTTGTTTTCTTGCTTCTATATTTAAAAGTTCGTTTACTTTTAATTTATTAGCATCAACTTCTTGTTTAGTTCTAACTTCATTTTTAAGAAGATTTACTGTGCCTTGCATAGTTGTAGGTCCACCAATGGCAAAAGAGGTTATAGCTGTTTTAAGTAAAAAATCTTTATCAAGACCTTCAAACATACTTTTATCTTCACCTAAAGCTATAATGTCAAAACTGTTGTGACCAATTTGAGTTAAACCTTCTTCCATTACTTCAGTAGGAGCTGCTTTTGTAACTAAAGGCGACATACCTTTTATATAAGTTTTAGCTAATTGAATTCTGTATTTACCCATAGATTCATAAGCTGCTTTTTTTGCTACAACTTTTCCATAGTTTTTAGCTAAATTAGCACCGCCTGTTACAAATTTAAGTGAACCAAAGGTTTCTGCTAAAGCCGCAGTACCACCATAACCAAATGAAGTAAAAGCTTTTTGAGCAAAACTATAACTAGACATTCTTTTGTTGTCTGCTATTTCATTTGCTAATTGATTTTTATCATCTTGAGTAACACCATTTTCTCCAACAACCATGTTATTGTATCTTTGTTGCATTTCTGGTAAAGCTTTTATAGCTTTATCTTCTGCAACTTGTATTTCCCCATATTTACCTCCTGATTCTCCAGTAAAAAATATTGCTTGTGAAGATCTCATCGCAAACATAGCGTATCTTTTTTGCGCTTTTAAAGCAGCTTTCATACCAACACCTCTTGCTGTAGCTCCAGCAATTCTTAATCCACCAGCAAAAGCAGCGCCAAGTGGTAAAAAAGTAGTTAATATTGATGGACCATTTTCCGATAAAGCTTCGCCAATGTATCTAAAAGTTCCACCAATACCTTGTATATCATCAGCTTTTAAAGGTGGTGGTATAGTTGCTTCTCTCTTAGCAGCAATTCTAACATTATAATTAGTTATGTTTTGCTGCATTTTTTCAATCATTTTATCTAGCTTAGGAGCGTTTTCTGGTGTTGTCATTCCTTTTGCTAATTTTAAAAACCCTTGACCAATCATACTGGCCACGTTTTTTGTACCACCAATAAAAAAGTCTTCAATAGAAGCTCCAAGACTTGCAGTCAAAGAATAATCCATGTTTAAAGATTTAGCCATCATTTCAGCTTTTTCTAAATCAGTCCCGTCAAAACTATCTTTTAAACCAGAATTAAAATTATCAACTAAAATCTCTAAACCGTCTTGGTCTTGAGCTAGTAACTCATACTGAGCTTCAAACTCTTGTTCTTCATAAGCTGTTTGCGCTGCTTTAACTTTTTCTAAATAAGTGTCAAACTTTTTTAAAATAAAAGGATTTTGAATTTGAGCTTGAGTTAAACCGTCCTCAAATATATTATCTCCAAATTGTTTTTTAATATCTTCAACGCTATTATTTATTTCTTCTATAAAAGGTTTTGACTGTGCCTCAAGCTCTTTGTTTTTAGAATTAAAAGCTTTTGCTTTATCTTCAATTAATTTTTTTTCAGCAGCTTGGTATTTTTTAGCAGCCTCAAGTTTTATTGTTTCGTTTTTTAATTGAGCTTCAATAAATGGTTTTAAAGATTCTTGAAATAAAGGATCGTTTTCTGCTCTTAAAAGATTTTGAAATTGTTTTTCTATTTCACGTTTTTCTGAATCTATTATTACTTCTGGTGGAAACTTAAAACCATCTGGATTTTCTTGATACTTTATATATTCATCATAACGATCGCCTAGTTTTCCCTTTAAATAATCATCATAATTATAACGAGCGTTAGAAGGTTGCCCATCTTGACCTACAAGTCTACCTTTCATGTCTTTAGTTATTCCTAAAGCTTGGGCTTCGGTTTTACTCAATTTTACATATTCGTCTCTATAGTTATCTCCAAAACCTTTTTTAGAAATACCTCCTGAAGATGGTTTTTCTATTTGTGATACAGCAAAATAATTCTCTACAGCAATATCTTTTGTTTTTTCTGAATCTGGTTTTAAGTTTTTTTGTAAATTAAAAAAATCTTGTCTTCTTTTAGTTTGTTCAGGTGAATTTAAAAAATCAGAAACTTTTATTTTTGTTTTACCTCCTCCTTCTGTGCTTTTTACTATATCAGATAACTCTAAACCGGTTCTTCTAAGATCTCCAAAAGAAATAGCCATAGTTTTTTCTCCATAAATACTATCAAAATCTTCAACAACAGCAGCTGGAACATTTATTTCTTCTTTTTTTTCTTGTGATTCCAAAGAACCATTTTCCGATATTGATTCCGTAGTTTCTGTTTCTTCGGATGCAACAACTGTCTGATCCACATCCGCATCCGCTGGCGGTGAATCGTTTGAGTTTCCCTCTTCTACCTCTTCTACCTCTTCTACCTTTTCTACGTCTTCTACCTCTTCTACGGTTTCTTCAGCTACTTCAGTTTCTTCAACTACTTCTTCTGTAGCTTTATTTTTTTTAAACTCTTGAGCTTTGTCAAAAACCTCTTTGTCAGTAAAACCTTGAGATTGTAAGTCTGTTATAAATTCTAATAATGTCATTTAACTTAATTTAACTTGTTAGACTTTGGTTTAGTTTTTCAGCCTTTGCTTTTTTTGCTTCTGCTAAATCAAACACAGCAGCATCTGCTTCAACAGTAGGAAATTTATTTGTTATGAATTGTTTTAAATAATTATTCATAAAATATTTTTTATATTTTTCTAAAAATAATTCTTTGTTATCTTGCGTTAAAGGTAAGTCTTCTTCGTAAGACCATGCTAAACTTCCAGCGTTTGCATCTTGAACCATTTGATCGTCTTCTTCTACGCTAGAACCTTTAGCTATATAAACATTCCAAGCAGCTACAGCTTCTTGTTCAGAGCTTAATAAACCTGCAACCTCTGCGTTTATAAACGGTGTAGCTTTCTTTTCTATCTTGTCTAGATCAAATCTAAGAACGTTTCTACCTTTTCCCATACCTATATCTATAATTTCATAATCAGGCTTCTGATCAGGTCCTTTTAATATAAACGTTTCTTGTATCTTTGCTGTAGGTAATAAATCTCCTTCATCAGAAACATCTTCTTTGTTAAATATACCAGTCTCAACCAATAGTCTTAACATGTCTTTATTTATATCAGGTGTAGTTGCAACTATAGATGTGTCAGAGTCTAGTAAAGAACCTAGTGTTACGCTGTTTATTATTAAAGGTCTATCAAAAAACGGACCTGAAAAAGTTATTTCTTGAGATCCATTGTCTAATAAATCTAAAACAATATCATATCCTTCTGTTTTAGAAAAACCTGGTTTACCTAATAACACAGAATTAGCTACAGAATACATGTAGTTATTGTTTGGATCAAAATTAGTATCTTCTGTTTTTTGTAGTTCAGCTGCAATATCAGATAAAAAATCTAAAGAAGCTTGAGGAGCTGCTTCTAACTGTTGTAGTTTAAGCATTTCATCTTTGCAGTTTTCGCTATTACAATTGTTATTGTTTATTTTGTTTTTTAAATAAGCGTATACTCTACCAGATCCTTCGTATGCATTACCTAATATATTAAAGTTATTATCCACACGTGCAGACAGATAATCTAAATTATAACCTAACGCATCGCTATTTTGCGCTTGCCTTATGAAAAGATTTTTTACTGTATTTTTGTTTTCCATGTTTTAAAATTTACGATCCAAAAGCGCTAGTAGCAATACCACCAAGCGCGCTAAACATACCAGATGTAGCTGCTGATTGATTAGCTTGAGCAGTTGCTAAGTTTTGTTGTTGAGCTGCTATTTGATTAGAAACTCTATCTAATTGTTGTTGTTCTCTTTGTTCTGTTTCGCTATAAACAAATTGCTTACCTTGTACATCTACACTTTGCATTCTTTGTTCTTCAGCTATTAAATCTTTTTGTAAATTAGCTTCACCTTGTATTCTAGCTTTATCGTTCTGAACTTCTTGTCTTTCAATATCTGCAGCAACATCTTTTTTACTTTGTAAAGCAGCTTGAGCTAAAGCAGTTGCACCACCAGATCCGCCACCTGTTTGTCTAAGTGTATCTAATGTATTTGCTAAAGCTTGATCTGTTTGTTCTATCTGCATATCCATAGCAGCTGTAGAAACACTTAACTGAGTAAAAGGATTACTTAGCATGTCAGCTGTGCTTGTAACATCCGCGTAAGGATTTATTATATCTTGTCTATTAGCTTCTAAACTATTAAGCTTAGAGTTTAGTTTTCTCATTCTTGATTTTGCTGCTCTAGCTTGTCTTCTAGCTGCTCTACCGCCAAAAATTCCACCGGCTAAAGACATTGCTCCTCCTATTATAGCGCCTGTTATTACTGCCATTTTATATTGTTTTAATTAATTTTTAATATCCATTGTTTGCTACGTATTCTGTGCTTACGGCAAATAATTCTTTTTCTCCTCCTAAATTTGTAACAGCATCTGTTGATATTGTTACTGTAGCGTAAAATCCTTTAATACCAGACATAGCATTGTAACTAACACCACCTGCGTTTATTTGAATATTACCAACTTCTCCGTTTGTAGCAGGACTATTGTTTATTAAGTTAGCTACATATAAATTTTCTTTTCTATTAAACCCAGCATAATACTGTATACCATCTTGAACATAAGCTCCTTGTGTATAACTATAAACTTGAGCTGTAGTATCTTCACTATTAGCCCAGTTGTTATTTGAAAAGTTTAAGTTTCTACCAACTGTATCTGATACGAAACTGCTAACTTGCCAACCATTACTTCCTTCGTATGAAACTGTTTTAAAGTTTTTAGAAGCTGCAACACTAGGGTTAAATACAAAAGTTATAGACGTTGGTGTTTGTGTCTGTCCATAAAAAACATTTCTTGTACCGCTTTGTGAATAATGTTGATAAAGTTTACCTGAGTTAAGACTATAAAACTGATTACCTAAACTAAACATTTGATCTGGTTTATAACTAAAAAAGCTAGTCCAACCTTTTACAAGTTCATCATAAGCTAAAGTGTCATAACCAGAATCAATAGTGTTATTGTTAGGTTCTTGTGTTGACACAACGTATTGTTTGTTGTAAATATCATAACCACCTAATATTTTACCTTCAACACCAGCAACTGTTAAGCTACCTAAAGTATCTCTAAAATAATCAATCATGTTAGCAGATGATATTTCATCTAAACCTGATTGAGATAGTCTTAATATAACATTGTTATTTCTATCAGAAAAATATTTATTTTGTCCATATATTGCAAAACTAGTAGGATCTTTACTTATACCAAACTTACCTAAATAAGGTTGTATTGCTCCAATAACTAAGTTAGCACTAGTTACAGTTCCTCCACCTTCTGCAGAGTATATAGCATCTTTATCTATTAAAGCTCTACTTACTTTTAGCTCTTGAAATATATTTAAATTAGTATCTTCTGCGTATAGTTTTTGTATTGAACCATTAGCTGGATCTACAGATTTTACTATGTCGTCTGCTACTGAAAACACATTAGTGTTATTAATACCAGTTCTAGAATTAAATATACCAGAGTATATTAACGAGTTACCACGTCTTGTTCCATTAGGTTCTTCTTCTACTAAATAAGCTTTTGCTCCAAAAGACACTGTAGTATTATTATAACCACCGTTTATTCTTGATTCTTCTATTACCCAATTATTAGGAACAGCGTTTCCGTTAGGTCTAGGATAACCTCCTTTAGCAGCAGGTATACCCATTGAACCATTCCACACAGGTATGTTACCATAACCAGGTGATGGCGTAGTTTGCGCTTTGTTTACTTTCTTAAGAAGGAATGTGTTGAAGTATTTTACTTCTATTATCGCAGCCATATATATTATTATTACTTATTTTTTTTAAACATTACAAGTGTTTGCTGGATCATTTGCGTCTAAAGCTAATTTAACAAAAGAGTTTGGTAAATTGTTTTGAGTGTATGTTGTATCTCTTGCGCAAACAACAGCATAACCAGGAAACGTATTAACTGGTGGATCTACAAAACTAACTGTACCGTTATTTACACCTTGACATGTGGTAAATAATCCTGTAATTGTGCTACCAGTTCCTCCGTAGGTAAACTTGTAAGAATAACAAGGAGTTCTATTTATAACTAAATTAAAAGTACGAGATTGAGATAAACCTCCAGCATCTGTAGCAGTAGCAACACAAACATATGTTCCGTCTACCATAGAATTAGGCGGGTTACTGCCGTTAAAAAATACACGACCATTCCAAAAAGCGTTTACTCTTGATTGACTTATTAAAACATTGCCAGTTCCTGACGGGCCATAGTTAACACCGTCTTTTGTTACTGTTAAGGACCATGATATATCTTTCCAAGCTACGTCTGGGGATGGATTTGCTATACCAGCAAAAGCTCCATTTTGAGCTTGAACATTTATTATAGTTCCATTTCCTCCACCATCAGTTCCAGGTATGTATGTTACGTTTGCAGGTTGAGCAAATGTTGGTATAACGTTTATTAATGAAACTGGTTGTTGAGTTATAAAAGATTGTACACCTTCATAGTTTACTTCAAAAGTAAAAGAGTAAGTTTGTTTAGTAGAGCTTTGATTACTATAATATAAATAATCTTCTAGCTCAACATTATAATTATTACCAGTTCTTGCTAAACTAAAAGTACTAGTAACATCACTTCCGCTATAATCTAAAACACTATGTAATTGCAATTGAGGCGGTGTTGTAGCGGCATAAACAATATCATTACTAAATTGATCTAATATTGTAAATGAAGCACTTAGAATTTCTGAGTTTAAAGCTAATGACTCTTTAAATATACTTGCGTTAAATCCACTTAAAGAAACAGCATCTGCAGTTCCACCTAGAACAGCTTGATTTAATTCAGTTATCAAACCTTCAGATGTAGTTTCCCAAAATATATCTAAATTAGAATTAACACCATCAGTTTCCATTACAGCTAGCTGAGGCATAGTAACCCAATCGTAAAGTATACTGTCATTTGTAGGTGAAAAAGTTAACACATCGTTTACCGTTGTTCCTTCTAAGTTATTGCTTAATGTTATTTTCCAAAAACCACTATCAGTTATTGCGCCAGTTATTATAGTTCCTTCAGGTATACCATTACCTGTTACGGTTTGTCCAGCGAATATACTATTTACAGCAGCAAAAGGATTTGATTGTGGAGATATACTAGCTAGAGTTATACCAATAGTATTTAAACCACCTAGCGATGTAGATCCTACTGTCCCTGTTGTTATAACTGCTTGAACTCCTATTTGTTTTGAAGGAGTATTTATTCTAGCTATCAAAGGATTTGAAACCACATTATAAAAGTCTGGACTACCAACATAACTTGCTGTAGGTATTCCATCAAACAAATCTCTATCAGTACCAATAACACTTACAATAGGTGATGTTGGGCCTGGGTAATATTGTATATTGTTTAAGTTGGTTACTGTACTAGCTAAGTTTTCAACTCTACCATGTAAGTTAATACTACTTCTAAATTGTTTTTGTTCTGGTCCAACCTCTGTTAAATCTCTAGGTACTTTGTTTATATTGTCACTTATTAATACCGTATGTGAAGTTTTTCCTAACTCTTTTAAAGGATCGTTAGGATATGCAGCCATTATACCTGGTAAATAAACATTATAATACTCTTGCTCTGTTTGTTTTACAACAATTTTATAAGAGTACCAACCTAATGGATTATAATCAGCGCTTGTTGTGTCTCCATTATATATACCTGTAGAACCTCCTGGTATTGGATTATTAAATAAAACCTTTAATGAATTACCTGGAAAAGTATCCGCGGTTATATTATTGTTTATATAATCTGAAAAAACTGTTGAACCTAAATATTGTTCATTGCTAAATTCTACAGAACTATCACTATTAGATAAAATAACAGTAGATGATCTACCAAATTTATCTGACAATACTATACCAACTTGGTAATTTCTATTTTGTTTAAGTGAAGAATTAGGATATTCTACTTTACTTGTAGTATATCTAACATTACTTGGAGCTGCAAAAGTTAATGTAGTTGCGTTAGGTATAATACCAGTTGTTGCATTGCTTATAGTAATGCTTGTAGACGTAAAGCTTACAATAACAGTATTAGCTGGAATACCGCTAGCAGTAACTATATAACCATTTTGTATTGATAAACCTGCGGCTAAAGTATTTATGTTTATTGTTTCAACCGCGGTATTAGTTATACCGTTTGTTGTAGTTGTAGCAGTACCTAAATCAAAAGTAGATTTTTGACTAACAGCAACATTGTAATCTATAGTAGACGGTGGTATATGTTTATTTTCAAAGTTTCCATAAACAATTCTGTTACTTATAACTTCTTGAGCCAATGCTCTTACTGGAACTTTATCATAAGTTCTAGTTGTTTCAGATGAAGGTAAAACTTTATAAGGTTTTTTAGACTGATACTCATACTCATAAACACTTTCAGTTGTTTGAGCTTGAACTCTAGATATTTCTACAGTTTCTATAACGTTTATAATATTAGAATCAGACTCTTTAAACAATATATCTATTTCTTCTACGTGTAGTATACTTTGAGTTTGAAGAGGACTATAAGGTAAAGGTATTCTAAGAATTATTTTATTAACCTTGTTTTCCATAAACTCTACAACCGTACTTCTGTAAGTGTCTTCTTCATCTTGTATATCAAGAGGTGGAGATTTATATATTTCTGTTCCGCTAGGCAAAGGGTTTTGCTTATTCATAAAGTAACCATCTTGCTTAGGCACAAAACACTCTTGTGTAAACGGTGACATTATTGAATACTCACCATCTACAAACTTAAATCTATAAGCAAATCTAATAAACTTATCTTTTAAAAAGTTATCATCACCATTATAAGTAATATCATAATAATAATTATAATTAAAAATAACTTCAGTATTAGCAGCGGTATAAGCTGGTATACCACCTTGTCCAAATCCAGCAGTTACAGTCCAATAAGTAGCACTAGATCCTACAGCGCTAACAGTTAAAGGTGTTCCGTTTACAGATAATCCTGGTATAAATGTTCCAGGAGAAGTAGTATTAATAAAAGCTATAGTAGCACCAGGTATTAAATCACCTTGATAATTAGCTTTTAAAATTTGCATAGTAGTATCTCCTGCAGTTACATTTGCATTTAAAGTTCCTAAACCGCCGTCTGGATAATACTTACTTACAACATCATACATTGTGCTTTCATACTCTGTAGGGTTTAAATCTCTAGATATTCTATATAACTCTATTGATTTGTAAGGATTGTATTTAGCTACTGATATTTGTTCTTCAGTTTTGTAATAATTAGGACTTGCAGAACCTGTAGGGTTTGCGTCATCAACGTTTATAACTCTTGGTTGATTTCTGTTGTCTGTAAAATATAATAAATTTTCTAAAATATTAACTCCTGTTATAGGGTTTAATGTAGAAAAATTTAAAAAAAGTCCTTCAACCAAAAGTGTTGTTGAGTTAGTTGTAGCATTGTAAACACCAATAGCATGTTTAGCGTTGTTAACGTAAATAGAACTTGTGTTATCTGTTAAAAACACAAAAACTCTATTGTTTATTTCATCAGCACAATAACCTATAGAAAAAGCATTAGTTATACCAAATAATGTTCTCATGTCGCTAACACGTGTATTACCTAATACGTTTTCTAAAGCTCCTACATTAGGACCTTCAGATCTACTCACTTGAGCGTTTATTGCATTTCTATATTCACCAACAGGAATTAATCGATCATCAAGATCTTTATTCATTTTTCCTTTAATGAAATTGTTATTTACTTTTGCCATTAAATTCTAGTGTTTAATCCATTTAGATTGACCTCTCATAACTTGAACTATTTCGTCAAGTTTAATGTTTGATAATCTTATCTTAGCATTTCTAAGCGCTGCTCTTCTATCTTTTTTAAATCTTGCGACCATACCTTCTGGTGTACCAGATCTGTTAGCTAATAAGTTATATGATATACTCATGTACATGGCTTCTTCTGCCATTTTAG
>ERZ651776.3684-NODE-3684-length-14933-cov-4.462439_pt1 | contig 14933 bp, 12 predicted proteins | sample MGYA00514761_ERZ651776 | MGnify/ENA metagenome assembly ERZ651776 | reverse complement strand
TACAGTGAGGGTCTTTGCAAGTGCTTCACTGGATACTATGGAGATAGGTGCCAGTACCAGACCATCCTCGGATAAGTGTGGTCTGCTCAAGGCTGTTGTCCGCGGTGGGGAAACATTTCAATATACGAAAAAACTGGTTAGTCTTGCAGACTAGCCATGTATAATAGATGCGCTGTAAAAATGCTTTACCTTTACAAAACTTAAAAAAGCTTGCTTTTTTTTTGCACTTTTTTAAAAAGAAAAGTTAAAGTTGTTAGTTTAGCTTCCGCTTCGCTTGTGGCCTCCGCTTCGCTTGTGGCCTCCGCTTCGCTTGTGGCTTCCACTTGTATAGTCTTCATAAAGGTTCCTCTATATATTATTCCAACATTTATCGTTTCTTATTAGGCAAGCACTCCATGCCACCCTCAAAACAATTAAATTGTCATTGTCATTTCCTCATTTCCTCATTTCGTCATTTCCATTCAAGCCATGCCCACAACCCATATCCATGCCCCCAACAAACGCCCTCTCACTCTCGCGCTCGCGCTCACGCTCACGCTCACGCTCACTTCTTCCTCTCGCCCCTGGCAAAACTACTAATCCACAAATCCACCACCAACAAACCAAAACGTACCAAAGCTCACCAGCCGTGCGTTTTATTTACGTGAAGGTCTTCTTGGTCATGATGGAGTAGAACTCCTCTGGGCTGATTTCCCCGTCCTGGTCTGTGTCGGCCCTCTCGATCATTTCCAATAGCTCCGCATCACTCATCGTCTCGCCGAGCTCCTTGGCGACACGCTTCAGGTTCCGGAGAGTGATGTGCCCAGTCTGGTCATCATCGAAAAGGTTGAAGACCTTTTGGATGTCCTCCCGGCTGTCCTTGTCACTCATCTTGGCAGTCATCATATCAAGGAACTGTGCATTGGATTGAATTGAGGGTTGAGGGTAAGATGAGCAAAGTTAGAAGCGATTCTATTATTTCTACCAGGCCAATCCAATGTTAGCTCTAGCTCTGTCGTTATCTCACCTCCTCAAAGTCAATCTCTCCACTCCCGTCCTTATCAATATCCCCGATCATTTGGTAAATTGTCTGGTTCTTCGCCTCAAACCCAAGAGACTGCATGGCAGCCTTGAGCTCCTTGGGGTCAATGGTGCCACTGCCATCAGTATCAAACAAGTTGAACGCCTCGCGGATCTCCTCGATCTCCTCCTCGCTGAGGCCGGGGCGCTCGTAAGTCTTGGCGGGCTTTCTCTGGGGGGTTCGGCGAGACTGAAATTGCGTGCAAAGTGTGCATTTGCGTGTGAGAGAAAGGACGTGACGGGAAAGTTGGAAAGAGAAGGTCCAGAAGAGCTGTGCGATCGCCCTATGCGTGAAAAAACGCAGCGATTCCTTTTGCGTCCGCGATTTAGACTCTCAGAGGAGAAGTAGGTCACCAAACCCAGAGTCGCGAAGGGGGGGGGGAGGCCGTTCATTTGGCACTAAGGGGGGGGATGACAAATTCGAATTGGGATGAGGATATCTGGAGCTTCATACGACGGGACGGACTCACCATTATTGAAATTTAGGTAAAGATGACGATAGTTAATGTTTCAAACAGGTCGGAAAAGGAGGCGAAGAAATGCATTCGGAAATGTTAAATTTTCCTGGAAAAGTATGGACTAAAAAACGATGATAGGCGGCTCGTACGGAGTACCGCTGCCGGAAAGGAGGAAAAAATCTTCTCCAAAAAAGTCTCCGCCTTCTTCCCTTAAGCATTCTGGGAGGGCTTCTTCATCATCATTGAATGATTCTCACAATGTTGCTCCAAGTGTTGGGGTTGCAGTCGACGGCAATGAATATTACCGCAATGATGTAATCGAAAACGATAATGTATTAGTTATTGGTTCAAGCAATGACAACATGAAGAAGATGGAGGATATTCTTGGGTTGAGTCCACAGCCGCAACAGCAACAGAAACAACAAAAGCAGCAGCAAATGCAGCAGCGCGTCCTTCACACGCCCATTCAATCTGTCCGTAGGAATAGCGGTCTATCGTCACCGCCGGAGCCGCCTGAGGAGCCAGCATATCTGCAGCAACAGCAACAGCAGCAGCAACAGCAGCAGCAACAACAACAACAACAACAGCGTGTCCTTCACACTCCTAGCCAAGCTGTCCGTAGAAATAGTGATCTTACGTCACAAACTCAGCAGCAGGTAGAGCAACGAACGCAATCGCGGAATCAACAGCAGCGCGTCCTCCACACGCCAAACCAAGCTGTTCGTAGAAATGAAGATTTCCTTGTGGAACCCCATATTCCATCAAGCTCAAGTTCGGACGATTCGGACGATTCGGACGATTCGGACGATTCGGACGATTCTGACGATTCGGACTCCTCAATTGAACCCCCTTCGACTCGTCCCACCACTTCCGCCTCTCGACCGCCTACTTCGTCGCAAATACCACACACACCAACAACAATCCACTCTATCATAAACAAGCCCCCTGAAATTGACGAGGTGAAATCAGAACGAAAGAAAACTTTGATCACGACTTACACGACAAATGTGCTTGCGAACAAGCTCCGAGATAAATACCGCCACGCTCGCCGCGCGAGGCTCTTTGGTCGTTACAGCACTGCGCACAACTTTAATCCTGACCAACAGAGCCCTTTTGAGCTGAAGACCCCAACCCAGCTGCTGTCGATTCTTAAGAATTGGCGTTTTGTACGAGACGACGACTATTCGGAGGATTGGATCACGCCACTACCTCCCTGGCAGACCCGCAACTTGCAGAACGAGATGGCCGAGAAAGAACGGGAGAATGCTGAGCGCCAGCTGATGCTAATAGAAGACATGGCCATGTCTGAGTTTCTGGAGGAAGAAAGTGCCGTAAAACAAACGAACTTCAGGTTTTGTATGAAGGTCGCTCACTGGCTCCTGCACACGAAGGTCCTCCCGAGAGTATTTAGAAAAGTGGGGGAAAATACAAGCGAAAGGGAAGAAACTAAGTTAATGATGATGGCCGATGTCTTGTCAAAGGTGGAGGAGAGCCGCTACCGTGAATTACTGGTAAGGAAGCAGAAAAGGTTCCTGTCGAACAAACGCTTGGAATATAATCGGTGGGTGAAATCGAACAAAAAAACGATCAAGGAAGTGGAAGCTTTCAACAAGGTTGAGAAGAAATCGATTGACTGGTACTGTGACAATCCAAAATGTGAGGCTCGGAACTTCAAGTTGATTTACGTGTGCGAGCGTTGCGGCGCGAAGCACGATCCAAAGGTCGACGAAGAGAAAACGGAAGATGGGGAGGTGAATCAGAATTTCTTCAGGAGGAGAGCGAGGAGAAGGCAGAAGGAAAAGGGGGAGGAGTTGGAGAATGCAATCTTCAGCATCATCAATATCCACGCTGCAGCCGCTGCGAATAATATGGAGACGGTTCTGGCCGCGATGGAACGTGGTATTGATAATGTAAACGTCCAGGCGACTGGATCCGCTGCGATGGGGAGCATCACGCTGAAGCATTCGGATGCGACAGAGAAGGAAAAAGAGATGCAAGTGGAAGGAGTGAAGTGTATCGTCGAGGCGATGAGTCGATTTTTCGACGATGTATACTTGCAGCGTGCGGCTGTTAAAACGCTCCTGAATATCATCTTAACGAACGATCTGCCGTCTCTGAAGGCCTTATACAGAGGTGGAGTTATTCCGGCCGTGAACGCCGCCATGGTCGAGTTCCCAGATGATAGCATCATTCAGTGGCACGGGTCACAGATCTCCATGAGACTGTGTTACATTCACGATGAGTACGGCAGAATGATCTGGAAGTCCGGGGGGCTCATCAACTTGCAGAATGTGTGGAAATTGAGAAAGACTTGGTCGGTCAAAAGAAAATTTCGAAAGGAGTTGTCACTGGCAATCAGAACAATTTCCGAGTTTGCCGTGGGGGGGAAGAAGTATGATGCCGGTACTGCCAACAGCAGCCGCGCAACGAGTGCGAGCTCGCTGGGAACCGCAAGTGACTACGGCGAATATAGTGTTGAGAACGATGACAAACGTGCCAGAATCGAGCTGAAGGCGAGAGGGATTCACAGCCCCGGTGACCACTTAAGCTATGAACTGAAGAAGCAGCGGAAAGAGGATGACCTGTTCGAACTGAGCGAAGATGAAGAGGACTTCGTTGCAGAGAGCAAGGTCAGAAGCAACATAACGCAGCTATTGCAGAAGAAGGGTTGGAGGGTCGGACGGCACGCGTTCGTTCCAGAATGCATGGAGAGCCTTTTCGAGCGGCAGAAAGAGTTCGATCTGCACCGGCTCGATAGCATCACGAAATTGTACGTTCCCAGTAGAAGTGGCAGCAGGGCAAGTAGTCGACAGAGCGCCGTTAGTGGAGGAGGACTGCTTGGGGTCAGCCGACCGGGAACTGGCATGTCTGCCATCAGCATTCGATCGGACATTAGCCTGGGTCGTTTAGAAGAGGGGGAGGATAGACTTGCACCTACACCACACTCGCCCGCAACTCCCTATTACGAGCCTCTCAACGTGAACATCAGGGAAGACGAGCGTCCGATAACGAGGGACCGCCCAGGATACGACAAATTCATGGCCACCGATTGGAACGAAAAGATACTGAGTAAGCACAGAGCGGAAATGCGGATGAGAACTCCCCCTGATTCGGCACAATCGAGGAGAAGGTGAGTAGTAGAGTTGGGGGGGTGTTTTGCGATCAGTTCGCTGTTCTTTGCCGCTAACCCTCACATGTCATTGACGTCAGCGAGTTGGTTCTTGAAGACTTCGTCAGCCCGGTTAACAGCCGGCGTAGCACACCCAATCATTATTCTTCTCCATCGACGACAACGACGCAAGCGCCAACAACAACAAATTTTACTCCGACAACTCCAACAACACCGACAACAATCAATGACAATCAATTCATGGAATTGTTCGCGAGCGGGAGTGGGAGCGAAAGCTTTGAAAGACCGGCCCTGTCGTCAGCTCGACGGACTCCAACTCCCTTAGAAACTCTCGCAGCTGTGAGATCGGCAACACCGAAGTCAAGGGAGGGTTTGAGGACGCCAAAATCAAGAGAGGGTTCCAGGAGTCGGGGAGGTCGTCGACCATCATCTATCGGATCGGAAACTACCAGACTGCGAGATACCATGAGCCCAGTCATGAAATCAGCTCTGAAAAAAAAGTCTTCTTTCGGCATCCTTCCTCAGACACCGGTCGGACTGTTCCCTGACGATGACGAAAATGATGAAGACGACGAACGGTGGGATGGAGAGGAGCAAGACTTGAATGTCCAGACTGCCAACAGCGTGGCAAGCACGAGACCGCAGAGCAAGGTTAGCTTCAGATTGCCCACATCACAGAGTGAACTTTCCGCGGGGGAAGAGGTCGAAGAGGTAAGTGTAATGCTCAGTCTCAGGGTTACGATAGTTTTTCGAGGCTAACAACGCCACACATGATAAATATCGTTATTTATCGTTACATCCTCCGCATAGAATCTCTACGACGTCCATGCAGGGAAAAAGACTGTCTTCACACCGGCTTACGACGAATTCCCCATGCCCACAACACCGGGATCCATCATGAGGAGGCGAGAAACATACGGAGTAGGGAGCAGGGGGAGTGTCATGAGCGATGTTAGTGCCATGAGCGGCGGAGGAGAAGAGGAGGGGAATGTAGACAGGCAGAAATTTGGACAGCACTCACCCAAAAAAATAGGTATCGTTAGCTGGGACGATTTGCCTTGGGAAGATTAAAAAATGGGGGATTGGAGTGCCATTGCAGGTGACTGATATTTTTTTGTAGCAAAACGACATTGAGTAGTTTTTTTTTCCACAACTCCCTTTGAACTTTTTGTGAACATCCTATCAGCGACAAGAGAGCTATTACATGTGATCTAGATATGTTGTAAACTTGTGTTTTAAGAAGCTCTAGAAATGTAACATAGACAACACTCACCCCTTGTTGCGCATTCTCTGTGCTAACGCTATTTTTTTGGCAAAATGGAAACTTTTGATTTCAAAAACAGCTCAGAGCAGGAAAGGGGAATTTTCCCCTCCTTGCCTGACACTTCGACCTTCGGAGTGAACAGCCCGCAAATGGCACAAATAAGAGCCAAAAGACCAAAAAAAAAGTGGCAAAAGAGCGCCAAAATGGGGGACCAATCCATTTGAAAAAGTGATTTTCGTTAACTTAAATACATTTTTGTAATACAATTTACTTTAATAATATTATAAAAGTATATATTATTATCAATTTTATAAACAAAATTTCAAATATTTTATAGTATATATATTATATTTATTTAAATTTTTTAGAAATTTCATAATCTATTATAATATACAATTATCATTAATTTTTAAAGAAATTAAATATAAATATTTTTGAAAGTAATCAAAAAATTATTTTTAATATGTTAAATAAATTCTAGTATCAAAAAATTAGGGGAACGGAGATATTGGAAAAAAAAAATTGTGGTAGGGTTAAATTGTTAGCTTGTTTGTTTCCTTGGAGATAGCTAAAAAACAGGTTCGAAGTGTCAGGCAAGGAGGGGAAATTCCCCTTTCCTGCTCTGAGCTGTTTTTGACAAACAAAAAAAAAAAGATAAAATTTGTCAAAAACCCACACAACACCTATTTTCATTTAAATTTAAACCGCGCACGGTTTTATGTGAGCGAGACGGAAAACACCTTTTCCCTGAGAATCGTACAAGCCTACCATAGTGAGATTACTCTTGAAGGCTTCCCCATTGCTTTTGAAATTAATAAAATTAACATGTGTGTCTGTTCCATTTTTGAAGCATTCGGTCAGTTTCGAATTGGACTCGGCGTTGCGGTCCTCCTCGTCTCCTTGCAACAACTTGCAATCTTTTCCGATAACTTCTGAGGGGTCGTATTCAAACCGTCTGCACAGGGGATTGGTTGATGGGTTGGGAGGGTGAGTGAGCATGAGACTACCTTTCCGTCGATTTATTGCTGTCCAAAATCGGTCCAAAACACGCTGATTTGGGTCTAAATTTTTGGACGGCAATAAAACGATGGAAAGTTATCACACATAATGTGAATCACATCAAAGTGACGGATTCAGTGCCTTCATCTGCCTGTTCCTTCTTCACGATCATCGCATCGCATCGCATCGCATCGCATCGCATCGCGTCGCGTCGCGTTGCGCTTACGTACGTCATAAAATCATGACTCGCCATGATAATGCTATTCCGGACATGCTTATTTTCATCTTCCTCCCCCTCTCGAAGCCACCCGGGGTCATCATCACCATCCCAATGAGAGAGCAGCCATGGACCATTGAATCGTCTCACTACGCATGCAGACGTAGAAGCGTCTGTAAGGTTCTGTAATCTTTCAACTTTTCGCAAATAATCGCATGACTTCTCCTCCCTCACTCACCTTGGTTCCAAAGCAGCTTGTCATCATCACAAATTTTTGCCTGCAGTCCGTCGAGTGTCAGTCCTTCAGGGTGAGTCAATTTTACCACGTCTGTAGGAGGATTCCGCGCCCCAGGATAAAAAGAGGGGAGGCTAGCGCCAAGCACGGCTCTTGGCGTTAATTCTGTGATAACTATAGGAGCAGCCGGAGCAGCCGGCTTGCTGCAAGCGGCTGTCGTCAGGGGTCCGTCCAGGTCATTTCTCCCCTCTACATCATCAATACTCCTTTTCATGGAAGTCAGACCAGGTTTTAGTCCAGGTGACCAGTTATTTGCCTTTTATCTCGGTTATGGCTTATGAAAATTTCCTTTTCTTAGAAAATGGAATAATTACGACAACTAACTTTCTTGTGGAAGAGGAATTTACATATCCAAACGAGCCGATACGTGACGATGTGCCCTCTTATTAGCACAGAAGAAGAAGCCTGTGTTTATGTTTAATATGAAATCTCGGGATGAACTATCTTCTATCACCTAAAATAACCTCACTATCACCAACACCACCACCACCACCACCACCACCACCACCACCGAGAATTTTACAGCATAAACTTCTTCTCTACATTTTCAACGTGCATTTCACTTAATACTCTCATATTTCACATTTAATGACCCTAATCCATGTGCTCATGGTTATTCATTTGGCTTCCCCAACTATTCCCCGCCCCATTTATGGGCCACCCTTCGTCATACCCACCACCACCACCACCACCACCACCACCATCGTCATCGTAATCGTCAACGTCATCGTCATCGTCATCGTCATCGTCATAATCAACGTCGCTAAGATCATCAAGGCCGAAATTTTTCCTGTTCTGCTCAAGCATTTTGATGGCGTTTGTGGCCTTTTCAATGTTGATTCTCCTTTCCATTTTTTTATGCTCTTCCTCAACTCCCTTTTCCTTGACGAGATCTTTCCACTTTCGCATTGCCCGCTGGTAGTTGTAATTAATAGTATTGAGCATCAAGATCCTCATGATATTTCTGCTCTTGATGACCTTATTTAGAAATGCGATTCTGTTTTTCCAGGCAATCCAGCAGTCTCGAACGGCATAATTCCAGTGTTTATTCCACGTCTCGAAGGCGTGATAGATTGTCTTACTTTTCTTCTCTTTCTGGTACACTGCAATCTCTTTGTCTCTGCGGGTGATCAATTCCTTGTACATAGCAATCTCTTTGTCCTTTCTATCGATCAGCCCTTTGGCTTCCAACAGGAGTTGGCTGTGCATCTGGAGCTCGCCCTGCAATTCTTTGATGTTGTCGCTGACTTGTTTTTTCCACGAGCTGTTCTTACTGTTATTTTCCGCCTCGCGCGCCTTGGCGACTTGTCGTCTGAAGAGCCTGAACCCATCGCCCATCAGAGCAAAGTACATACCGCCAACCATTCTTCCGACGAAAAGCCGGAGGAATTTTCTCTCTCTCACAAATTCACGCCACTGACCGACGCACTTGACGACGCAGCTAAGCTGCATCCGATTGACAAACTTTTCCAGCACTTTCCGCTGCCTCTCCGCCTCCTTCTCTTCCTCCAATTCACTGACATAATTGTGTGACCACTTTCCAAAGGCAGCAGCAAGTAACACATTGCCGACCCTCGCCATTACTTTGAAAGCCACCACCTTGACCCTCCTGCTCTCAAGCTTGAATGCAACCCAGCTTGCGAAAGCCCTTGCAGCGCACATATTCTGCATCCGCGCCCTGAATTTCTTCAAGATTCCCCTTTCTTTGATGTTCTCACGAGCGAACCACCCCCACCCAACAAAGCACTTTGCGAGGACATTGTTTTGCATCCTTTGTAAGAATCGCCCTAATACCACTCTATTCCTCTTTTCTTCCGCCGAATCTATCTGCCACGCCAGAAAGCACTTTGCAACAGTCGCATTCCTCCACTTGGCGACAAAGCGCCGCATTTTGGTATTTTCCTCGACAGCCTCCTTTACAAATGTTATCCAGGCATTGAGGCAATTTATCAAGCATTTATTCTGCCACATCTGAATCATACTCTTGGCCTTGCTGAGCGCAAGATTTTGCGTCTTATCTTCCAGTAATTCAAGGCGGGCCTTTAGCGACTCTATTTCTTCGTTTTTTTCTCGGATCATGGAGGCACTCTCCGCGAAGCTGGCGAACATTGATAAAAAGTGTCCGTCCGGGGAGAGAGGGAGAAGTGAAAACGATGGAGCGATTTGATGCGTGTTTAGCTTACTAACCCATTTTGATGACGCAGCTTCGAGTTCGACTACTCTAATTTACTTCACATCACTTTCACTTTCACTTCACTTCACTTCACTTCACATGACTCACCTTAAATCGCGGCAGTTGTCTCTCCAGATCCTCCATGCGCATTTCACGAAATCACTCTCCATTGGACCAAAGTACCTGTTCAGTAGCCGCCTAGTCTTCTTTCTAACAACCCAGTTGTTCTTTATTGAATCGAAGCAATCACAAAGAGTTTTTCGCACCATTCTGTTGCAAAATTTCAGCAGGACAAGTTGATCCCTCTCCTGCTTCTTTTGATGCTGCAAGAATTCGTCAGCAGCATCCTTGGCCAACAAGATTTGTGAGCAGAACTGGCTCCAACCGGAGTAAAGCTCCCCCAACACGACCTTGTTGAAGATCTTCAGACCAAGTTTCTTCAGTCTTAAACGGTCAGCAACGAAGCCGCACCACGAGTTAAAGCTTCGTGTGACAGTCAAATTTAACATTCGCGCTCTGAATTTGTTCAGAACCTTCTTCTCGCGAACATTTTCCGCAACCAAATTCACCCAGCTTCTATAACATCGCCAGATGCAGGCATTCATCATTTTTGCCTTGAACTTCAGTACGACCCTTTTGTAGTTTGCAGTCTCCGTTGCGTCCTTGCGCCAGTTTTCGAACACCTTCGTCAATAGTGTTCTGTTCCAGTCGATAATCATCTTAGCAACTGCGCGCCCTTGTAAGCCCTTTATCTGTTCAAGTAATTCAGCCTTCTCACAGCTCAGACGATCACAGTCGCTCACTAACCCCTCTTTTGCCATCTTGAGCTCTGTGTTGTTCCTTATAATATCGTTATAACTTTCTTTATAATTGCTCTCTTCGCGTTGCTTGGCGTTCAAATCACCTTCCATCGTTGCCAGAGTGGACTCCATCTCGACAATGTACCGTTGCTGAGCCTGCACAAGGTCGTATATCTCCTCCGCCTTTGCCAGCTTCTGCTCCAAGTCAACTATCCTTGCAGCTTGCACATTAACCGTTTGCTGTAGGGGTGTCAGCTGAGCGCTCCGCAAATCACCCTCATTACCTTCGTGTAAAAACTCTGCCCGCACCACCCTCAAATTGCTCATTGATTGAACACAAGATTGTTGAAGGGAACGCAGATGATTTATTGTTTGGTCCATGTGTTGGTGTTGGTGTTGGTGTTGGTGTTGTGTATTTTTGGGCATGTGCTTGTGTTTGTGATTTTGAGCGGACGACACGGCACTTGCTAGCTGTATGGGCGTTTTAGCCGGAGGAACTGGAGGCGGATCAACGAAATAGTGATCCATTTCATGGTGGTTGTTGTTGTTGTTGTTGTTGTCGTCGTCATCAAGATCAAAGTAGTAGGAATGTTGGTTACGGGTTTGTTGCGAAACTTTCCCACTCACCCACGCCGCATGCGACATCCTCTGATCTTCGGCCTTTTCCATCTGGTGCAGCATCGAAGCAGAGAGCGGCTCAGTTTCATTAAGGTAAGTGCTTTGCACAGATGAAGCTGAACTGTCATTTTGAAGAGAACGGGTTTTATTAAATTTGTAGCTTTTATTGTCGTGAGGGGTCCAGAAAGGAGTTGGAGGAGGTCGTGAATGGGTGTACATGATCTGCGCAGTATGGAGGTAGATTCAGCATGGACCCGGGAATTTTGTTCATGAAAACGTTCGCATCGTGAATTTTCAATACTTGCATGGCAAAATCCCCAGCAAGAGTCTAAAACTTACTTTACCTGATCACTTCGCGTAAATCAACTACAATAGCCATTTGGTGTCTGTTGATTCTCCACTTTCTGCAAAGAGCGACCTTCCCAAAGCCTCATCCCTTGTTCATCCTTCACCATTTCCTAATCATCAACTCTGAAAAATATGGCGGCTGTCCGAAACATCTTTAGTTACTCAGCCCGCGAGTCAATCAGTTCCTTGACTGGGACCAATTTAAAACACCCCTCTCTCCCCAACAACTGGCCAAATCCTACCGAGGCTGATCTGAACGAACGCCCCACTAGATCTATCAACATTAATGCGGATAACTCGCAGACTTACTTATTCAATGACAACTTCATCAAAACGAGCAAATTTACGAAGCTGTCATTCCTCCCTAAGTTCCTCTCAATGTGCTTCAATCCCAAGAAAAAAATGGCAAATGTGTACTTCCTCGTCATTGCCTGCATGCAGACAATACCCATAATAACCAACACTGCCGGGTTACCAACTGTCTTGATGCCCCTGAGTTTCGTCGTCTTCGTAGATGGCATCTTTGCCGCGCTCGAAGACTACGCCAGGCATGTCGCCGACGCCAGGGCGAACGCGAGCGTCACCAAAAGGTTCAGCAAGGAGACAAAGGCTGTGGAGACAATCCAGTGGGCAGACGTGGTCGTCGGGGATCTCATCCAAATCCATAATCGCGAAGTCATCCCGGCAGACGTCATAATTATCAGCTGTCGTGAAAAAAGCGAAATACCGGAGGGTCGCGCGTACGTCGAAACGAAGAGTCTCGATGGGGAAACAAACCTTAAGATGCGCAGGGCACTGAAATCAACTCTCGATATCACGATGAATGGCCTTGATAGCTTGATGGATATCGAAGGTGATATCGATATGGAGCACCCAAATAAGCTGATTGACAGTTTCAAGGGAACCATAAAAGTCGTCGGGAAAGAGAAAGAGGTCATCGACACTAGCAACATTCTTCTCAGAGGCTGCACTCTCAGGAACGTTGACTGGGTCATTGGGCAAGTGGTCAACACTGGCTTGGACACGAAAATTATGATGTCCAATACGGAGGCACCCAATAAAATATCTTCCCTCGAGCAGCGGATTTCAACAGAGATCACCCGGGTTGTCTTGTATTTGATGGCCGTTTGTTTGCTTGGGGCAGTGGGGGCTATAGTCTGGGACTTTCGGAAAATGGAGGATGCTTACTACTTAAAGTGGAGCGACAGTCTTGGATTGAGCTGGTGGATCGTGGAACTTCCAGACCCTGACTATGACCCAGCGACCGAATATATCCTGTCAGGAGTGGTGCACTTTTTTTACTACTTTCTACTCATGGCCAACTTTGTCCCAGTATCCCTCTATGTCAGCATGAGCACTGTAAAGTTCTTCCAGGCAAGCTTCATTGAGAATGACCTCCAAATTTATCACGAGGAGACAGACACGCCTACTAAGGTCAGAACAATGGCTTTGAACGAAGAACTGGGCCAAATCTCGCATATATTCAGCGACAAGACCGGAACTCTGACGTGCAACATAATGGACTTCAGGAAGTGCAGCGTGAACGGAATATCGTACGGCATGGGCGTGACGGAGATCGCGAAGGCCGCGGCAAACCTAAACGGTGAGGAGATCAGCGCATCCGACCTCGAGGGGGAGGAGATGGCGCGGGAACACGCCCAAATGCACAGGCAGGAACACGTGAACTGGTATGACCAGTCGATCCGCTTCGATCTGGTCGGGGCCAAGGGGGACGAGCACGCCGAGAAGCTCCAGGACTTCTTCACCGTTCTCGCGCTCTGCCACAGTGTCATTCCGGAGCACATCGAGGAGACGGGGGAGATTAGACTGTCGGCGAGCTCACCGGATGACGAGGCGCTCGTGTGCGGGGCAAAGTTCTTCGGCTTTGAGTTCATCGACCGCACCAACGGAATAGCGACTCTTAAGTTGTCGGGCGGGGACAATCACGAGTACGAAATTCTAGAGATGATCGAGTTCAACAGCACGAGAAAGAGAATGAGCGTCGTGGTCCGGAATGAGAAAAACGAGCTCCAGCTATTTTGCAAGGGCGCCGACACCGTAATGGTCCCCCGCCTGAAGGGGAACCAAGAAAAGTTGTTGCAGAATACGTGCGACCACATGACACACTACGCGAAAGAGGGTCTGCGAACGCTGATGATATGCAAGCGTCCTCTGGAGGAAGAATGGTTCGACGCTTGGCACGCCAGGTTCAACGCCGCCTCCACGGATCTCGACGAGATCGAGAAGCGCATGCACTCCCAGCCCAACCTCATCGACGACCTGTCCGAGGAGTTGGAGAGGGGGCTGACACTGCTGGGAAGCAGTGCAATCGAGGACAAGCTTCAGGAAGGGGTGCCCGAGTGCATTGCCGACCTTGCAACCGCAGGAGTAAAGATATGGGTACTTACCGGCGACAAAGTCGAGACTGCTATTAATATCGCCGTGGCGTGCCGGCTCCTTCAGCCATCGGAGTTCATGGAGCAGGTCATCATCGCGGGCACTGAGTTCCTCACCAAGGCTAAAATGAAGGAAAAGCTCATTGAGGCGATGAGAGACCTGGAGGAGGAATGCAAAGACGGCGAGTTGGAGACGGTGAAGCCCAGGGCGCTAGTGATAGAGGGTCCTGCCTTAATCGTCGCCATGGAAGAGGACATCAAGCCCTACCTCCTCCAGTTCACCCAGATGTGCAAGGCAGTCGTCGGCTGCCGCGTCTCCCCCGACCAGAAGCGGCAGATGGTCGAGATGGTGAAGTCCCACGTCGAGGGCGTCAAGACGCTCGCCATCGGCGACGGCGCGAACGACGTCGCGATGATACAGGCGGCGCACGTCGGGATCGGAATCAGCGGACAGGAGGGGATGCAGGCTGTCAACGCGAGTGACTACGCGATCGCGCAATTCAAGTACCTCAGGAGGCTGCTGTTGCTGCACGGGAGGTGGAATTACAGAAGGATGAGCAAGCTCGTCTGCTACATATTCTACAAGAATATCGTAATGGCAATCACTCAATTCTGGTACGCCTTCAACACGGGATTCAGCGGGCAGAAATTCTACTTCGAGGGGGGCATACAGATGTACAACATCCTGTACACCAATTTCCCCATCATGGTTCTCGGAATCTTCGACATGGACGTGTCGGAGAAGTTCCTCCTCAAGTATCCCCAGCTGTACAACACGGGCATCCGCGACGCCTTCTTCAACAGCAACGTGTTTTTTAGCTGGGTGTACAGTGGCACGATTGAAAGCCTTCTCATTAGTATAATTCCATTGTATACGTTGGAGGCCAGTTACGTGAACGGCGAGGGCCAGAGCGTGACGACTTTGTGGGAGTACGGCGCGACGAGCTTCACCTTGGTCGTACTCGTGTGCAACATGAAGCTATTTTTAAACCAGTACAACTTCCCCTGGTTCAGCATCGTGTGCTTTATAGTCAGCGTCGGCAGCTGGTTCGTCACCGGCCTGGGAATGACGAGCGTCATGGCAGTGGACTACGCCGGATACAAGACCTTCGAGTCACTACTCAACAACTACAGTTACTGGTTTACTCTCCCCCTCGTCTTAGCTTTGTGCACCAT
>ERZ651776.3681-NODE-3681-length-14937-cov-5.140915_pt1 | contig 14937 bp, 13 predicted proteins | sample MGYA00514761_ERZ651776 | MGnify/ENA metagenome assembly ERZ651776 | reverse complement strand
CCCCGTCCCCCCCCCCCCCGCCCACATTGGCGGGCTTCCTGCCTTTGCTGCTTTTCTTGACGCTACTCCTCCTCCTCCCCCCCTTACCCCCCTTACCCTTGCTTTTATTCTTCATGGGATTCGTCATTTCAAAACCTTCGGAGGATCTTGTACTTTCCGAATCGTCTTCCGAGTCGCCAGAGTCGCTATCGCTCTCTCCGTAGTACTCCCTCTGCTTCCTTTTCTTGATCAAGAAAACCACCAAGGCGATAAAGAAGATTCCCCCCCCGATTCCCCCCAGGATGGCCGGGTTGTTCAACACCTCGTCGACGCTAAGTTTTTTCGCCTTGTTATCCATGCCCTCGTCGAGGTCGCATCCTTCGCAGCTGGGCCGGGACGTCGCCGGCACGTACCTCGAGGGGGCGCCCGTCGGCGCGTGGCTCGGGGCGGACGTGGGTCCCTGGACGCACCTGTTGATCATTTTCCCGGGGGGCACGTTGACGTTGTCGGCGCACGCGTCCCCGTTGAACGTCTGGTCGAAGTCGATCTCCTCCTCGCCGTAGCTGTAGCTGTAGCCGTCGTAGTCGCTGAGCTGGACCTTGTCGGTGTACTCGGGGACGAAGTTGTCGTTGCACTCGATGCACTGTAGGTAGTACTTGTCAGTGGTCATGTCGTCCGAGTCGAAGGAGCAGAATGCCGTGCGCTTACAGCCGGCGGCGGCGAAGGGATTCAAAGTAGTGGAGCCTCCGTAGGCCCTCTCGGTCACTCTCCACTGGCCATCGTGCCAGATGTTGCACTGGTTGATCTGGTAGACATTGTTGTCGGGACAGTAGGAGTCATAGTCCAGGTTAGGGAGCGCATTGACGTCGAGGGGGTAGCAATATGTAGGGAATTTTTCCGGGCCGGGGCAGAGCGGCTTCGTCAGCTGGTTAAACCTCGTATCGAGGGCTGGGAAGTACCCGCTGGCACACCTGCCGCAAGCGATGGAATAGTCGTCGCGTCCGACGCTGTCAGTGACCAGGTCGCACATGACGTAAAGCTCGCACTTGTCGTAGAAAGGGGAGCGGTCGCCGCCGTCTTTCTCGACCCACTCGACATTAGTGGCCGACGTCGCGGGGTTGTCGAGCTCGGCCCTGTCGCCGTAGAGGTACTGGCAGTCGACCAGAAGGCTTGTTATGTCGTCGGTGGTGCCCCCCTCATCCTCCCTAGTGCAAACGCTCGTGTCGCAATCTTCGTCATCGTGATCACAGGTGCAGCCATCTGACGAATCACACTTATTACAGGTGGGGAAAGAGCAGTCACTGTCGCAGCTGCAAATAAGGCAACTCAACCTTCGCCGAGTCTGCTCCTCGTGGTCGAGGTCCCCCTTCACGTACTTGACAAACCTCAAATCTTGCTCGTCAGATACCGATTCGAGCTCACGCCGCTGCATGCTAAGAGGCTCGGTGGGGCAAGTGTGAAAATTCGTTCCTAGATTATAACACAGAGTAGGATAAGCTCCCTGAGTGGGATTCGCTAGGCAGTTGTCTACAGTCCCACTAAGGAAGCTCCTTCCAAGGAATCCCTCAACACACTCCTCGCAGACAATGGTGAGCTTGGGGTACCCGAGGGACGTGGTAAGCCCGCATACTTTGTAGCTTTCGCAGAGTGAGGTCATGACGCCTTCGGGTATGTCCTCGTCGTCGTCGTGAGTACGTGTGAATGGGGAGCGCGTGTTGTAAACGATCTCAGGGTTCGTCTCGATTGGGATGGTGCCCCTGCCCCTGTCCTCCTCGTCCCCGGCATATTGGTACTCGCAAGCGGCGCCATCGGGACAAAGGTCAAGACTGTTCCCCTCGTAACAGTATTGTTGGAACTGCTTCCCGGCGCAATCCCCTATCTGGCCTTCAATAGTACCAACTCCGACAAAACCCAGATCTGTGGCACAGTCTTGGCACATGACTGTGTAGCTGTCGATATTCAACACACCATCCGTAACACTGTTGTCAGTTACATCATACGAACAGATAGTGTAATTAGCGCAGCTGCCACCAAAGGGAGACGCATCACCTTCGTTCGGCACTCCCAGAGAATTAGTCCAGCCGTCAACATAGTACCACTTGCACACATTCTGGACCAAATCATTCTCTGGACAAGATCGCATGTCTTCGCCCGTAGGAAGGGAGTAGCAGTAGCTCAACCCCTCCAGGCTGTACTTGCCTGCCGGACAATTGTAGCAATCGCTACCTGTCTTGGAGGTCTTTCCTGCCGGGCAACTCTTGCAGAAGGTCATTTTCGCATCGTCCGCGCCGAAGTCCGCATCTAAATTGGCATATTTCCCTGTGCCGAGGGAGAAAGTAGCAAAAACGATCAAATGGTGAGCAATCAAAAAGCATTCATTTACGTGAGATCAAATGGAACTAGTTTCGCGACGTTTCTCGCTCGGCTCGCAATCGTGCTCTAATTGACATCGCTAACTCACCTGCAATACAAGGGTCGCATGAAGGTCGGCCAATCCACGAGCTGTAGTAGTTGTCAGGACAATAAGTGCACTCTGTGGCACTCGCATTGCTGTACTTTCCGGGGCGGCAGTCATCGCAGCTACGGTCATCTATATTCTCTTTATATTTTCCAGCATCACAGGCAGTGCACTCGTCGGCCTGGGGCCATAAGCCAGTCACCATACCCGGAGGGCACCAATGACAGTAGGTCATGCCATCAAGAGGGGCATACTTTCCGACCGTAGAAGGCGTTGAAGGATCATTACACGCGTCGCACCCTTTATAACTGTCCAAATCTGTGTCATTCGAGTACTTTCCGGATGTACAGTCCTGACAGGCCAAGCTCCCTCGGCTGAACTGTCCTGTCATCTTCCCTGGGTCACAGTACTCGCAGCTTGTGGCCCCAACGTCGGCAGAATACTTGCCGGGGTAGCAGCTCTCGCAACTACTTTTCCCAGTCTCATTCGTAAACTTTCCCGGCGCACAAGGCGTGCAGAAATCGCTGGGATTAAAGGGGTGGCTAAATTGACCAGTAGGACAGTCTGCACACTGGTTGCTCCCCTCGTCGCTTTTCTCACCCGGCAGGCAATCAATGCATGCAATACCTCCGTTGGGGATAACAGCAGGGAGTAGACTCAATTCGTCTACCGCTCGCTTCCCCGCAGAACACGGCAGGCAACTTTCCCCACCGTGCATAGCGTAATACCCCAATTGACAAGGCCAGCACTGAGTGTTTCCGAAGGGACTCGTGGGCCCGTCAATAGTGTTGTTGGTGGATTGACCAGATTCACAGTAACTGCAACTGGCGGATCCTTCGTCGGGCTCATATCGCCCCACGTCGCATTCAACACAACCGTTGTTCCGCTGTTGTTTCCCAACAGCGCAGGCCACACACTCACTCGCCCCCTCTGGCTTGTATTTCCCAAGAGGGCAGTCTACGCAAATAGAGCTCCCTGTTCCAGCGAACTTAGCCTCATTGTCATCAGGAGTACTGGGATCGTCGTCAGGACAAGGAACGCACATGTTATCAATCTCAGAGCTGTCAGTATCGTTCTGACCGCGCTTAGTGTTCTCAGGGCAGTCAACGCACACCGTCGCTCCGGTGCATGTGTTGGTATCTAGAGGGGAGCAGCCAGCATTCGATGAGTTACTGTATTTTCCCAAGGAACACGGCTGGCAGAGAGAAGTAGCTTGCTGGTTACTATAGGTATTCCTCGGGCAGGCGACGCACGCGTTCTCACTCAGATAAGTGCCAGGCTCACAAGGTGAGCAAGTAGTCGCCCCCTCTCCGCTGTAGTACCCCGGCCCATACAAATCGCTTAAAATGCATTCAGTGCATACAGCTGCTCCGTCTTGGCTGAATTTCCCTGCCGTACAAGGGATGCACTGGCCGTCGTCGCCGGGGCCGGACTTCGTCCCCGCCGGGCAAGGGATACAAGCTGTGGGTCCATTTGTTTCAGTTGGGACAGAAGTGTAACCACCCAAGGGGTGGGCAACAAGACAGCTATTGCATTCCCAAGCCCCAGCCTGGGAGTACTTTCCCGCTCCGCAGTTCACGCAGCCTGTCGATCCCGTGAATGTATTGCTATCGCTATTCCCCTTTTTACCTGCTGAGCAGGCCAAGCAATAAGGAGCACCAGGCGCACTGTACTCTCCTGGCTGGCATGGGGTGCAACCAGCCGCTCCTTGGCCACTGTACTCTCCCGCTTCGCAATCGATGCACAACTGCAAGCTATTCATAGGATCGATGTGCGGATAGATCTGATCCTCAGAATGCTTCCCAGACGGACAAGCAGTACAGTCAGTGTAGCCAACAACATCGTTGGTCGTCTTACCTGGAGCGCAAGACAAACAAGAAGGGGAGTTTTCATTCACGTACTTGCCTTGCGAACAAGACTCGCAGCCTGTACTATCATCATTTGCAATTTTCCCAGTTGCGCAACGATCGCAGTGATCATTCCCAGTTCCAGTGCTGTACCAATGCACCCCACTGCCAAAGGTAATGCATGGCTCGCAAATTGCCTTGCCGTAGTCGTCCGAATATTTGCCAGCAGGGCACCTATCGCATGGATCACCAACTCCAGAAGCCTTTCCGGGAGTACATTGCGAGCAGGAACCACCCTCCCCAATGCCGGCGGTTTTGCCTGCAACGCAAGGGGCACACTGATTGCCAACTTCATGATAACCTACATTGCAGGCGTAACACCAAAAGTCACATTTCAAACCCCAACAGTATTCCCAGTTACCCTCTGATAGGTGGTGGTGTAGGTGAAGCAGGGGCAGTGAGAGGGTTGTCAGTACATCAGCTATCACAGTTTACAAAACAGGAAAAAAACAATCGGTGGGGGCAATAACTGTACACAACATTAAAAAGCGATGCATGTTTTGCACTCACCATCCCCAACAGGGTATCCGCTGGGACAGTCGCCATTATCGCACCAATGAACACAGGAGCATTTCTTACGGTCGCTAGAAGAGCAGCTTGAGGAGCCAGGTGCGCATCCTCCTCCATCTACAACTGAGTTGGGAAGAATCAAGGCTAGTAGGAGAAAGAGATGGATTCCCATCGCCGTCAAGGGTGAAAATGGAGGAGCTATACGTTATTGGGCTGGAATAGATCCTTGTCAAATCCGGCTGAAAATTTTGGATCATGACAGGGTTGTAACTATTCCCAAGTTTTTCCATCATTTTTTCTCATATTTTTATTTGCCGCAGGTTTCTACACCTGTAACACATGTCAATGACGACAAATTTTCGTGTTTTTCAACTGTTCAATGGACCACAGGACCACTGACAAGGTCCAACTTCGTCCACAAGAGTCAACTTCATTGTTAACCGCATAATTGGCATATAGGCTACGCTTAAAGCCTTTCGCGAGCGTGTCACGATAGTCGTTGGTTACGCCTCTTTCAACAAGCTTCCTTTGCTTCCCACACTGCTTTAGGCCTTTACCTTGGAAAGACTCTGATTGATTTGGTTTATAACGACTCACGTTTGGACCTTGCTCTCAGGAGTGTCATTCACATTTGATAGGGTTTGATTGATTGGTTCATGACGACTCGACGTTTGGACCTTGCTCACGAGAGTGCTGTACAATAACAAAGTGAAGTGCGGAGGGTTTCGAAAAATCATTTTGCTGTTAAATGTTATGTTACCAAAAGGCTGTTGGGACATTGCTTTTCCCTCTCTTCTTTTTGTTAATATTTGACCTCTTGTGGCTCAGCATCTGCTCGGCGAGAAGATCACTGCGCTCTTTATCGGTCAACTTTATTCTTGGCTTTCTTAGTGGTACTTGACGAGGTCGTTCACGGGTTGAGGGAGCAGAAGGAGCTGTGGAAGGGGGGGGAGCCTTGGGAGTAGGGCTGTTTGTAGCCGCTGGTTCAGGCTCAGGCTCAGGCTCAGGCTCAGGCTCAGGCTCAGGCTCAGGCTCAGGTTCTGGTTCTGCTGATGCAGGTGCAGGTGCAGGTGCAGGTGCAGGTGCAGGTGCAGGTGCAGGTGCAGGTGCAGGTGCAGGTGCCGATGCTGATGCTGGTGCTGTTCCCTGATCTTCAATCTCCACTTCCGTTTCCACCTTATCAGATAGCTGTAATCGCTCGATCAATTCGGCTTTTTTCCCTCCGACTGTGTCCAGTGTAAGTAATGATGTGGTGGCTGTGGTTAAACCCAACCAAGACACTCAACCAAAATGATAAATAAACTCACCCTTCTCACCCCGTTCCTTTAGGAGTGCCTTCAAACCGTCTACTTTGTAAGAGCTATAGTCCACTGCCTTGAGAAAGGTTTTGGAGGATACTTCACGATGGTATATGAATGATTTGCTTGGGGGTGAGAGAGAAAAACCCCTGGTACCCTGTAAGGTCAATATGATGATCAAAGTTATGGCGGGGACCATAGTACACAAATTTGAGGTAATAGACTAAGTGGGTGCCCCTAGCTTCTTTTTTTGCAATTTTGTAATTTATTTTGTCAATTTTTGTAGAAAGGACCAATCGCTGAAGCAGTCAACGCCTCTATAGCGAACGGACGTCGAAAGACTTCTCATAAACGGGAAATTTAATAAAACTTTCGACACCACCATAGAGGCCATTTGAAAGGGAACATGCGAGTGTTTCTCTTCTCTCTCTTCCTTCTCTCCGCTTGCGCTTTTTTGCGCGTATCGAGGCTCCCTCGTCGATTTCACCCTACTCGTCAAACCGTGAAACTGCACAATGCAAAACAACGACCCTCAAAGTTACAAACGGCGGTGCCACCTAAGGCATCACAACAAAAACAAACCCGACGAAATACGTTTGCATTTTCACTACTCTCCCTCTCTACGCTGATAGCGCCTGCAAATACACCCGCTGCTCCTTCCCCATATATCGACGACCCTTCGTCTACTCCAGATTTAAAGTGGACGACTTCCCCTTTGAATGTACGATCCAAAACCTCCCTCTTTGACACAGAAATCACCTATTCAGTCCGATTCATTACTTATTTGTCTCGCTTCTTGCTTTCCTTTGACCCTGAGTGCCAGCGTTGGTGGTATACGCAGGCTGGTGCGATTCCTCGGCTCGCCTCGAGCGAAGAAGTCGCCGCAATCAGACTGAGACAGTTTGGCAGCTTCAGCGCCAGCGTTGAGGTTGGTTTGCGGGAATACAACACTGCCGAAGGCCCTGAAAGATTAATGACTGATCTACTACGTCGATATTGCGATACACCACGTGATGCTAGTGGCGAGACAGACTGGTCTGATAAGTCTGACAAGGTTCAGCGAGAAAGAAAGGAGGCTCGGAGGCAAATTGCCCTCCTTTTCGGGCTTATGAACAAATACCAACCCACCGAAAAAATTACTGAAGTATTAGCCGCTATTGATAATGCGACTGTAAGCAGCGTTGAGATCTACGACGGCGGGAGCGGCTATGCGCCTGGCTACGGTGCTCCTAATGTGGTCTTCGATCCTCCCCAGGCTGGTCCCTCTTACCAGACAGCAATGGGGATTGCTGTGATGCAGAGTAGTGGTCGAATTCTTCGTATCGACTTGAAGGACCGTGGAAATGGCTATAAAAATGCACCAGAGGTATTTATTGCAGAACCCTTAGCAATGTCAACGCCCAAGTCTAACATCACCTCATTTGCTTTTCTAAAAAACGCTACTGAGCAATCTTCCCTTGATTTGAGTCAGTACCAGAATCCTCTAGCGAATGCAACGACTCTGCGTGGTGCGAAAGCAAAGGCATTTGTTAATAAGGGCGTCCTTGAGCGCATCGACATCGTCGATGCTGGGTTCGGATACGGAGAGGACGAGGATATCAAGATAAGAATTGAACAGCCAGAGTTACTCTTCGGCGAGGGGGGGATAGGGGCCACGGCAGAGGCAGTCAAGGAACTAGAGGTGAAGGAAATTAAAATTACCAATCCAGGATCAGGTTATGTAAAGGAAAAAGCAGGTGCGTCCCCCTTTTGATGCAAACTGCCACTCATCTGAAGCAAACTGTCACCCTTTCTGAAGCAACCTGTCACGGCTCGCTAACACCATTTCGTTTTTTTCGTTATAAAGTGGTGATAACCGTCGATCCTCCTCCAGTCACAGCCCGTACAAATATGATGGATCCGTTCATCGTGACGAAAAACAAACTGACACAATTTCGGGCCCAAGAGGCCGCTCAGAACAATGGTATAGGCGGGGGTGGAGGGTGCGTAGGTCGCGCCTGCTATGACCGCCAGGTGATTTGTATCGGAACGACGACAAGTAGCGCGGATAGCTACAAGGGGTACCGGACTGAGGCAGAAAGGTCTAAGATAATCAATGCTGAGAAAGCCATTCAGAGACGCACACCGGCTGGGACCAGGAAAACTGGGACAAGGAACAAGCCAAACAATGTTCGGGGCGACGATGCCGGTCTAAATAGTGAGCCCCCTTTGATTCCAGCAATCAGTAATCCCGATTCTGCCTCTGCCCAGCTCTTGACTCTCCTTCCCACCGGTGTGGGCCTATCTTACAACAAAAATACTCGCAAATATGAGGTTGCCTCTGCCTTGAGTTTTGAGAGCTCAAATGATCTCATTGCCGTAGGTACTGCGGCAGCTTCCCCCCGACCTCTCGATCCCGACTTTGGACCACGTGGGAGGTCACCTATCGAACGTGAAAAAAATGTCGGCGCGGAGACCTACGTCAGGTTCCTTGCGTCGGGTGCACTCTGCTGCAGCGCAGCCCATCTCTTCCTGACTCCAATTGACGTTGTGAAAACGAAGCTTCAAACCGCTCCTACGATTTATACCAATCCGATCCAAGCACTCAAGAAGGTTGTCGCAGATGATGGATTAGGAGGGTTTTTTCGGGGCTGGGTGCCGACCTTTGCAGGCTATTTTTGCTGGGGAGGAATTTCTTACACTCTAACCGAATTCACCCGCCGCGTTGTGACAAATGATGTGGTTGGTACGCTAGACGCCGCTCGCTTTGAGATTCCGATCATTCTAATTTCCGCCGCTACGGGTGCTTTTGTAGCGTGTTTCGCTATCTCACCATTCGAGACCGTACGGATTCGGATGGTTTCGGAACCATCATTTGCCCCCAATCTCGTTGGGGCAGGGCAAAGAATCGTCAAGGAAGAAGGATTGCTGAGTTTGTGGAGCGCCATACCTTTGTTTATTCTGAAAGAAGTGCCTTTTGCGATGGCAAAATTTGCTGTTTTCGATGTCAGCACCAGTAAGCTGTACGAATTGTTTCCGGTTGCCACTGAGGATATCAAGTTAAGCTTGGGGGTGAGTTTAATTGGGGGGACGCTGGGTGGCATTGTAGCTGCGATTGTCAGTAACCCAGCGGACGCCACAATATCAAAAATGAAGGCGGGGAAAAAGAAAGTTGGCGATATTCAAGGTGGCGACGATATTGAAGATGGCGTCGATGGCGTCGATAGTGATGAGAAGTCAGCGAATATTGTAGAAACTCTCGTCTCAATATTCCAAGAAAATCCTGCGAATTTCTTCCGCGGTTTGACCGTTAGGATGGTTTTCTTCTCGCTCATCGTGAGCCTGCAGTTTACCCTTTACAATGGCATTTGTATTGCGCTTGGAGTTGGGGCCGACGACCTCAAACTATTTTTGGACGTGTTGGGTGGTGCTCTCAATGAAAACCAATCGGATATTGTGTAAAGGGCCCATTTTAATCGCACCACCAGCAAAAGTAATGACTTTCGTTTGCGTTGCAAACCCACTCCCGTCTTTCACTTAATGTGTTTTAATTCTACCGCCAAGTTCGATTCCTCCTATTCACTTCTACTACCCTCCTCCTGCTTTCCCGTCTCTAAATCTATCCTTGGCCACCAAACTGGCATGTATGGCAAGCACCGAAACACTTGCCCTCCAACCTCCACTAGCGAGCTCTCTCCTGTGCAGTCATAGTCTTTCATAATGTCGTCTAAGCGGAGCTGTATGATCGCCACGTTCGTTTGCGTCTCGTGGCAAGGAGGTGTGATCACCGTCCCTAATTTTTTGCCCCCTGACTTGGCCAAAACCTTGTCACCGGACGCGATCGAATGGAGATCGAGCGTAACGTTCTCGTCAAGGTGCTCACGATTGTCCTTTGACAAGCTCAAATAAGTTCCCACAATCGGCGGAGGTAGCTTGGGAATCTGTCCCTCCTCCTTGCTCAGGGTATGGGACCAAACCTCTGGGACCTCCTCGTCTTCTCCAAGAAGGAGGGCCGGGAATGCCCTTTTCCTAATCTTGCCCGTGTGGAAGGTCCGGGCAGTCAGTTCCTGTCCCAAGTAACAGCCCTTATGAAAACTTATAGCGTCCGGCCGCAGGTCCAGGTTCATCTCGAGTGGGAGCTTGTTAGACAGCTCAGAGCCGGAGGGAACACCACTTAGTCGCCTTAAAATAGAGTGTGTCTCGGGGGAAAGGGACGGAAACATTTCCGTGTTTATCATTTCAGTGATGTCGGTCTGTATAGATAAAGAGAGCAAAGAGAGCAAAGAGAGCAAAGAGAGCAAAGAGAGCAAAGAGAGCAAAGAGAGCAAAGAGAGCAAAGAGAAAGGGTTTTAGATTCTTTGTCCTCCATGACCTCGGGTTGACTGCTAATGAAAATGAACAACCAAAATCAAAATCTAAATCAAAAAGTAAAAACCACAACTCACCTCCTTCCGACTCAACACCCTTACACCCAAGCTCTTGCACCTCGGGTCGCCCTTCGCCAAAATCCCGCCCATACCCTCGGCCTCGGCGACCGCCTCTTCCCCGACGCCATAAATCCCATGCACAGCGCAGACATCAGTAATGTCCTTGATGTTGATCTTGGTTCGGCGAAGCTTGTAGGTCTCGAGGTGTGCAAGCGTCTCCTCGGCGGTGTCTGAAGGGACGTCGAGGACAAACTCGTGCTCGGTGGAATCTGGGCTCCTCTCCATCTTCCATAATAATGAATCCGTGATTATCCTTCCGCTGTTGTTCAGCATCAGACAAGTGCTCAAACTTGCTGACGACTTTGCCGCAATCTTTTCCACGTCAATTGTGAGCAGGTTCTGTAGGTATTTTATTGAGGAGGGGCCGGATAGAGAGAGCAACCGCCGGCCGTGAGTCAGCTGAGCGTGGCCCTTTGCCCACACACTCATTTGCTGCCCTAAGTGGATTGATCGAGGTCGTCCACTGAGCCGCTGGCTGTACGTTGAATTTATCCTTGTTTCGCACTTTTTCTTCTTCCTTGGTGTGCGTGTCAGATTATGAGAGGAGGAAATGATAAAAAAGGAGCAGAATATGTTGAAGTCCACACTCTAATCGAGTTTTTAGACAAACTCGCAATTTGGGAGCAACGGAGAGGCTATCCTTCGGATGTCCACCTCAAAATAGTTTTATTGTTAAATTCCACATACGCCCCATTACCTTACTTCTCTTTTGCTTGTATCGCACTAAACTACACTACAAATGGCGTCTGAACCCTATGATCCCAACAACATCTTTGCCAAGATCTTGCGCAAAGAAATTCCTTCATATATGATCTTTGAAACCGAGCATGCGTACGCGTTCCTCGATGCCTTTCCGATGGCAAAAGGGCATTCGCTGTTGATTCCGAAGGCCCCAGGGTACCGCACAGTTATGGATATGGACGAAGATACAGCTGCAAACTTGTTGAAGGAACTTCCGAGATTGTCGAGAGCAGTGAAGGAGGTGAGAATGCTTATTTATCCCGCAAGAAGCGGCTCAAATTTTGTGCTTTGCGTTCGTTTTCAAGTTTACGTCGAATGGTTCTCTTCTCTCAACTCATGAATTGCTTTCATCTCGAACACTGCCAGGCAACGGGCTGCGACGGAATCAACATTATCCAGAACAATGACGCTACTGCTGGGCAGGTTGTGTTCCACGCTCATTTTCACGTGGTGCCGAGGTGGAAAGATGACAACCTCTTCAAGCATCCCCCTAACAGTGGTGAGATGATCAGTGGGGACGATGCCACGGAGATATTGGGCAAGATTCAGGCCAAGCTGTGAGCTAAATTTATTTGTAGAGGAAAAAAATGGGGATAGTTTCGTTAAACTACTCTCTCGCTAACTACTCTCGAGGAAAACCCTAACTACTCTCGAGGAAAAAAATGGGGATAGTTTCGTTAAACTACTCTCTCGCTAACTACTCTCTCGCTCTTGACATACTAGTTGTTATATTGTGAAATTGTTGTTCAAGGGTTTTTGCGAATCTGGGAGGCCAGAAGCGATCCGCGATCGCACGACATCCATTAGCTCCCCCTCTGGTACATCCTTGGTTTCAACAGGGTCGTGAAGAACGACTCTTGCCCCAATTCTTTTACCAGAACGAACGGGGAAAACAAAGTCGATCGGGTGTACATTGCTCGTGTAAACAATGGACATAGGGACAATTGGGAGCGACGTAGTTTGCGCCATCTTGAACGCCCCGCGCTTGAATTCCTGGAACCGACCATCACGGCTTCTTGTTCCCTCTGCAAACGTCATTAGACTCACATTCTTTTTCAGCCAGTTCATTCCGGCCTTGTAAGCATCGATTTGTGAGCGACGATTTGAACGATCAAGAATAACATTGTCACCCACACGGATTGCAGTGCCCAAAATTGGCACTTTGAGGAGCTCCTTTTTCGACACCATCTTATAGTTGCGATACCCAATTGCCGCCGAGACAAAAGGAATGTCCATCCAGCTACAGTGATTTGCCACGTAAAGACATGCTCTTCCATTCAGTTTCTCCATCACAGCCTCACGATTTATTATCTCGGGATAGTTTCGAGTAAGCTTCATTATGATCCAGCCCCATGTGCTGCTGATCAGGACAGGTATTTTTCGATTCGCATCGAGTTCACGTCCGATAAAACATCGGCAGCAAAAGTAAAATACTTCAGAAGCTTTGAGAAAAGCCCACCAAAACAAGCCAAAAAATATCTCCACTACGCCACAATAGAAACCGTAGGGATTCAGTTTTAGGCCCGACCTCCCAAAAGTGAAATAAGGACCAACTCTGAAATCTTTAGAGGGATCATACGAGAGGTCGTATTCCAGGGCGCTCGCTGGTGATATTGTAGTGAAGAGACTATTGGGGTTGGGTTGGGAAGATACCCTGGAATTCGGCGGTAGGAAAGCAGCAGTCAACATAGGGAGAGCAAGCAAGGCACAGAGTCGACGCGGATTCATTTTGCTTTTGTATCAGCGTTAGTTGACCTATTCTAGGCTGGACAACGCCAATTGAGGGAAAGTAGAAAATGTCGGAGACACGGGATACCACCGAAACAAGCGTTCTGCGCTGTTCAGCAGGCTGAAAGGTAGGTTCTCCCCCCCACGTAATTTTCTTAAATTCTTATTGTCCTGTTAATTGTGGCACCTTTTTGCTCGTTGGCCGTTTGCCCTCACACATTTGTTCGTTTTTCAAAAAAAAACGTACAATGAACCCTTTCAAAGATATTTTAAATGACGGGAAAACCCTCCCAGCTGCTGGCCGTTGCAGTGTAGGAAAGTTTGTCTCTCCACGTGACCAGGTTTGTTTCTGTTCTGATGATTTTTCATCGTTTCTTTTCTTGTTTCTTGCACTCACCCTCTCACAGACAACGCAGTTCACTTTCCTTTCTGTTGACACCAAAGATGTGGAGAATGAGTCACCATCACGAGAGAAGATTAGGCGACAAAGCGTGGGAAAGGTGAACAGATCCCCAATGCAAAAACGGAAGTCTTCGGTGAGTACAGTGGGCAAAGATGTCGAAAGGGGTATCCTGATGATAGGTAGGTAAAACACGAATGACCTCTCACCCTCCTCCAACTTTTTCCAGGGATCCAGCATGGCAGGGATTAAGAGCAACTGGGACCTCGAGGATGACAAGCCGCATTTTATGAGAGGAAAGCCCCCGTTGGAGCAGGCAAAGCCAAAAAAGAAAAAAACGAAGGAATCTACCGAGTCCCTGATGCGGCGTCCATTCAATAGCCCGAAACCGAGAAATTAACAGAAATATGGAGAGTTAATAACTTAATACCTTCCGCTCATAGTGTTGGTCATGGGGGCGGCGTCCAGGCGTGGGGGCGTAAATTATTTGGTTGCGTAAATAACTGAGGAGAGAAAATAACTTGGGAGAGTCTTTACATAAGTGTTATGCTTACGCCCAAGTTTGGTTTCTATTAGTGCCGTCACCGCTCGTGCTATTCACCGCTCTATCTTGCAAATCTAAAGGTCTAAGGTTACAAAATGCGAAAAAAATAGCAATAAAAACCTGCATAAATGCTTACACTTACACCTATACTCTCGCAAACACTAATTATCGCATTGACGGATACGCTCTGGGCGCTTCTGTTCCATTGAGCCCATTTGACGAGTTTTGAATTCTCTGCCTTCCCCCACTTCCACTACCGCTTCCCCCGCTTCCAGCGCTACTACTACCCCCGCCGCTGTGACCGCTGCTATTGGTGCTCTTTGATTTTAGTTGCTGCTGGAACGCTGTCTGGCGCTTAAGCAGCTTGGCCTCCTTGGCCTCGCTCTCGTGTACACTCTGACACTTCCAGTCCATGCTCAGCTGATTCGGTCGCCTTACCGGCGGTTGCTCGTAAAAAAAGGGATGGGTGATTGCTTTAGGCGCGGTAATGCGGTCCGTAGGGTTCAGTTGGAGTAAACCTTCAATCAGATTCATGCCTTCCTCGGTCACCTTGTTCTTCGGGCTTGCCGATAGCATCGATCTCAGGTTGCTCTCAGTACTTTTTTGAGGAGGTTGCTGCTGGAGTTGTTGTTCAGGCTGCTGCGTTTCAGGGTCGTAATTGGAGCAAAGCGTTCTCCAATGCGGTCCACTTCGGGGGAAATCACCGTGATCTCCGAGAGGGGGCGTACCAAGAAGATCAAAAATTTTGGTCAGCTGCTCAATCTCAACTTTACCAGGTAGAATTGGCCGGCGAAAGTACATCTCCGCCACAATACACCCCACTGACCAAATATCGATTGCCGGGTTGTAGTTTCGGTAGCCTAAAAGGACTTCTGGGGCTCTATACCACAGGGTGCACACCACAGG
>ERZ651776.3678-NODE-3678-length-14948-cov-9.536279_pt1 | contig 14948 bp, 10 predicted proteins | sample MGYA00514761_ERZ651776 | MGnify/ENA metagenome assembly ERZ651776 | reverse complement strand
TGCGCTCCCTTCACAGATTGACTGTCCCATAATTTGCCCTGCAGATCGTAGAGTTGATAGGTTAGTTTTTCGTTCTTATAATTATTGATCTTCAGGGTGAGAATTTCTTGGGTGGGATTGGGATAAGCGACTAACTCTAGCTTGATGGCTGAGATTTCTGCCCCCAGCAGTGCGGTGATGTCATAGGTTTGCTGTATACCTTGAGCTACTGAGCCATTGCTGCCTGTGTAGGTACCATATACCGTTTGACCCACTGTATAGCTTGAACTTCCTACTGCTCCCAGCGCTTGTCCTCCTGAGGTAGAAAAGCCTTCTTGAGCGTGCAGTGATATACTGAGCAAAAAAGTGACTGTTAAGATGATGAGTTTCATGTAATTCATGTGTAACGTCATAATTACAAAAAAATAGTATGGGTAATGTAAATACTGAAAACTAAATAAAACAGTTATCTACATTATTTTCTTCAATAATTTTAATATTGTAAATAGCAAAAATCATCTCCACCCTCAGTAAATTCTTCTCATCCGAAGGTATTGCTTGAGTCCAATTTAATTTTGTGTAATGGATTTGATTGAAGATTTCAAGTGGAATAATAAAAATCTTTATTTGATTCAGCTTGTGTTTTTATTCCTATTAAAGCTTTGTCCATCATACCTTTTAATTGAATCTTTACAAACAACCAATTTATTGGATGACATAATAAATTCTTTGAAAAATAGGAATAGCTGTATAGGACAGAAATTTTTCCAGTAGAGAGCTTTTGAACTTCCCATGAACCAATAGCTTTATAGGCAAAAAATAAATAAGGAGAAGTGAAGTTGGTAAGCTCCCATTTCCAAAATCTATTATCTTTTTTTTCGATGATCTTATCTTTAAAAATTCTATGAGTTTTGATGAAAAAATTTCCCTGAATTATAGGATACCTTATGCCATCCAATAGTCCCCAATTTTCATCATTTTCAAATCCAATAATTGGGGGCTGACATAAATAACCATTTAAAAATTGGGTAGCATCTCCTAGGATAGGAGCTTTAAAAGCCCTATCTATTTCACAACTAAAAATAGATTTTTTATAAACAGTTACTTTCAATATTATAATCTTTGATTTACGTCATTTAAATCTAATCAATCCTCAGTAAATTCTTCTCATCCGAAGGTATTGCTTTGGTCACAGGTCGCGGAAAAGGAGTAGCTGAATATATTTTTAATTCAGAAATTCAAACTAATCCATTCACTGCATTGTTCTTTCGCTTATCGCTCTGATCATAAGCTTTTAAACCCTCCACAGATTTATGCAGTGATTGCTGCATTACTTGAGAATACGTAGCGCCTGACTCAAAGGCTGAGGAGCAGAAACCACTGCGCAAGCTATGTGCTGTATACCCCTCACCAAAAAGTAAGTTTACTAACTTTTGTAACGACCTTCTGGTGATAACCTCCTCAGTTTCTATATCACCCCTTCTAAATGATCGAAACAAATGCTCATTAGCTTGCCGTGGAAACTGCTCAAGATAACGCTCTAAGGCATGCGTAGGACATATGGATGACTTGCTTTTGGGAAGCCACTTCTCTCCCACCTCTCCAGCTTTAAGATTCTTGGATTTATAAAGTTTAAGAATATAACCACCCTCCTCTTTTACAAAGTCATTTACTCGTAGGTTTTGGATCTCAGATACGCGAAGTGCTGCCATCCAACCAAGTGTAATAATGGTTCGATCTCTAAGTGCTTTGTTAGTTCCTAACCTAGTAAGTTCATCACTCACTCTAATGAGGTGATCTTTTGATATGGGCTTACTGTGCTTGGTGATCACTTGATTATGATTGCGATCATTCATCGTATTTTTTAGCCCTTGCAGAGTTTCTTTGAAATCAGATGTGCTGAACGGAGAGATCATTCCCCTATGAGCATAATGTAGAGAATCCACCTTTCTCTTTATAGTTGAGAACTTAGCGCCTCTTGATGCCAATCTGAAAATATAGGCTAAGGCCAGATCTCTAGGTATTGGTAATGCGTAGTAAGCTGTGGTTTCTTGAAACTCTTTTAAGTGTGCCTCCTCTAGTATTCTGGTATTTAAAGCACGCGAATTTCTCTTGATTATATTGATAAACGCAGTATCAACTGCGAAGTGTTGTATTGTTGCTATAGCCTCCATAGTATTTTAGGTTTAGGAGGTTTTGTGTACGCTCTTGTGTACGCTATGCATAAAAAAAGCCCTTTACATGTTGTAAAAGGCTTTAATTGTAGTCCGTAGGGGAATCGAACCCCTGTTACCAGGATGAAAACCTGGCGTCCTAACCCCTAGACGAACGGACCGTTTTCTCCAAATCAGCCAGGTCTCAAAGTTTCTTTTGACCTTCCTCCGATTTTTTGAGTGGCAAAGATAGAGTTCTCATCATTATTTGCAAATAAGCATGCATTTTTTTAATTGAATTTTTTAAAATTCAATCATGATGCCTAGCCATACACTACAGGTTCTCCTCAATCACCTATTGATAAACGTGTTTTATTTTTGAAATCCTCACCAACTGAGATAAGCTAGCAATTAAGCCTTAAAGCATTCCACAATTCATTCCAGACCCTTTAAAGATTCCAATGACGCATTAGTTGAGGATTAATTCCGTTTAAAATCAATAAGGTCATGGAGAAGTTGTCTTCAAAAATACAAAATACTTGCAGGGTAGTTTGTAAGGACGTCAACTAATGATAACTTTGCGCACTGAAAACGCTTAATGGGTTAAAGTTATTAAAATGTCTAAAACAAAAATCGCAATAAATGGATTTGGTCGAATTGGCCGACTCGTCTTCCGTGTAGCAGCACAGAATGAAAATATAGAAGTAGTAGGAATCAATGACCTCATTGATGTGGATTATATGGCTTATATGCTTAAATATGACTCTACACATGGTAACTTCAAGGGAGAGGTATCCGTTGAAGAAGGTAAGTTGATCGTCAATGGCAAAGCCATTCGAGTGACTGCTGAACGCAATCCTGCCGACTTAAAGTGGGGAGAAATAGGAGTAGATTACGTGATCGAATCTACAGGTCTCTTTTTGAGTAAAGAATCTGCAAAAGGCCATATAGAGGCCGGTGCCAAAAAAGTAGTCATGTCTGCGCCTTCCAAAGACGATACGCCGATGTTTGTCATGGGGGTCAACCATACCGATTACCACCCAGATATGCAGTTTGTATCTAACGCATCTTGTACCACCAACTGTTTGGCACCTATCGCCAAAGTACTGAATGATAATTTTGGTATCAAGGAAGGCTTGATGACGACGGTACATGCAGCCACAGCTACCCAAAAAACGGTAGATGGCCCTTCTATGAAAGACTGGCGCGGTGGACGTGGTGCTTATCAAAACATCATTCCTTCTTCCACAGGAGCTGCCAAGGCGGTGGGTAAAGTCATCCCTGCTTTAAATGGTAAATTAACAGGCATGTCTTTCAGAGTTCCAACAGCTGATGTATCTGCGGTTGACTTAACGGTAAATCTTGAGAAAGCCACCAGTTATGAAGAAATATGTGCGGTCATGAAAGCTGCTTCAGAGGGACCTATGAAAGGGATTTTGGGTTATACCGAAGATGCCGTAGTGTCCAATGACTTTTTAGGAGATTCAAGAACTTCCATTTTTGATGCTGGTGCAGGCATTCAGTTGTCCCCTACCTTTGTGAAGGTGGTTTCATGGTACGACAACGAATGGGGTTACTCATCGAAAGTGATTGAATTGGTCGAATACATGGCTTCAAAATCATAAAACAACTTATAAAAAAAGCCGCAACCCTCTAGGTTGCGGCTTTTTTATGTCTATTTTTTTTATGCTTGAGCCAGGTAAGCTCGTATTGATTCAATGGGCGTCCTCATCGAGACCTTCCGTCTTGATTTCAATAATATGATCTTCAATATCTGAAAGCATCAAATGCTCAATGTTATCGATATCCTCAGGTACTTTACATACCTCCAAATATTCAATATCGTTGATGGCCGCTTCCTCCCCAATCAAAGCCTCCAACATCAAAAAAGTGGCGCCCATATAATGCTCTTCGATCTCCTCCTTAAAATCGTCAAAGCACACTTGGATCCCGACCGAATCTGGATACGCATCATGCAGCAAAGGGATCACAATGACCTCTTGAGGATCAAATGATTGATCCTCATAATTAATGACTACCGGACCCAATTGTGCAGGTTTGAAAGCAATAACCTCCCAATCCTCCATGGAAGGTGCGGCGGCTACAAGTTCCCTTACCTGCGGAAAAAAATCAGGATCCCCCGCAGCACTGATAATCAATGCCCCACGATGATCGCCTTCATCTCCTCCTATTTCAAAGAAAATCTGATCACAAAACTTGTTCAACTCAAACTGCATTTCATCGACCGCTTCATCTCTCAACTCAGACTTAATTTCTCCAAGGGTCAAATAACGAGACTGGTGCTTCAAAAACCAATTCCAAAAATGTTCAGGTGTATGCATCAGGCAATATTGGTGTAAACGGCTTGAACATCATCATCTTCTTCGATTTTATCGAGCATTTTTTCAATTTCGACCATCTGATCCTCTGAAAAAGATACCGGTGTGGTGGGAATTCGTTGTAATGAAGATTTTTTTACTGCGATCTCAAGATCCTCCAATGCACTTGATAGGCTACCAAAAGCAGTATAATCTCCCGTCACATAGACCTGACCATCGTGTTCCTCAATTTCTTCAAGTCCAGCATCAATAAGCTCAAGTTCTAACATTTCTAAATCAATTTCTGCCGTTTTTTCAAACTCAAATACGGCTTTGCGCGCAAACATAAACTCCAATGACCCCGACGGGGTAAAGGCCCCCCCTGCCTTACTGAAATAGGACTTAATATTGGCAACGGTTCTATTGTTGTTATCCGTAGCGCATTCGACGAACACCAAAACACCATGTGGCCCTTTCCCTTCAAAGGTCACCTCGTCAATGGCCTCTGCATCTTTACCAATGGCACGTTTGATGGCATTGTCAATATTATCTTTAGGCATGTTTTCAGCCTTGGCATTTTGAATCGCAGCTCGCAGTTTACTGTTCATTTCAGGCTCGCCGCCACCTTCCCTTGCTGCCATCTGGATGGCTTTAGCCAGTTTAGGAAAGACCTTGGACATCTTATCCCAACGCTTTTCCTTAGCGGCTCTTCTGTACTCAAATGCTCTTCCCATTTTTTTACTTATTTAATACAAAATAAAATAAAGTCTCCTTCAAATTCAATGTTCCTTCAATTTGAATCTGAAATTTAAGGCAATTCCAATCAACACCAAGGCAATACCTATGTAGGTCAGTAGATTGAAATACTCATTAAAAAGCACAAACCCAAAGATCAAGGCATATACTACCCCTAAATAATCAAAAATAGCTACCTTAGAAACTTTGGCCTGTTGATAGGATTTGGTCATGAAATATTGAGCCATCTGTGTGGTAATGCCTACCATTAATAAATAAAACCAATCCCAACCTTCCGGTTGTACCCATAACCACAAGGAACCTATCAAGGATACGGGAAGTACGACCAGAGGGAAGTAAAACATGATCACCAAAGGATGCTCTGTTGCACTTAATTTTCTCACCAGATTATAGGCCATGCCACTAAAAAAGGAAGCCAAAATACCCAGAAATAAATGGGTCCCAGAGATCCGCGTATCAAAACCTTGGATGATCAAGATGCCCACGAAGCTCAACACAAAAAAGGCAATCTGAGCTGGATGAATTTTCTCTTTCACCAAATAAACCCCAATAAGGGTCGTGAAAATAGGAGTTAAGTTCGTCAAGGTAGAGGCCGCCGCCAACGGAATTTCATGGAGTAAATAATAATTGAGAATCAAGGCGGTGGCGCCTACCGCACCACGCGCAGCTAATAGGGATCTTTTATTGCCAAAAATGGGGATTTTTTTGGGGAGTAAATAAGCTAAACTCAAGGTCAAGGATATTACGGCACGAAAAAAAACAATCTCAATGGCCGGAATATCGGGAATATACTTCACAAAAACTTTCATTAAGCTAAAGGCCAGTGTTGCGAGCAACATATAACGGACACCCAAGGGAATTTTCATTTATATTTTTTTTGCAGTTTACAACATAAAAAAATCAAAATACGCTTTTCCTCACGTTAACTTTACTGCATGAAAAAAAGTATCCTTACCTTTTTACTCCTTTTTATGGGCCTGCAACTTTATGCACAACGTCAAGGCCTCTTGTTAGATCAAATCGATCAGCAACCCATTAAAGGAGCCTATATTTTGGGTAGGGATACGGTTCAAACCAATGATCAAGGTATTTTTTTTTATCATCCGGGTTATGAAATTTTGATACAAAGTATGGGCTATCAAGATCTCCGAATGATGGCTTTGGATACTCCCTTAGTCATATTCTTGGCTCCCGGTCCCGTCCTGCTCGACGCCATTACAGTCAATGATTTTGGGATCCCCCAAAGGAATCAAATCTATCCAGGTGCCATCACCCAACTATCCTCAAAAGAAATAAGTACCAGCGATCCAACGTTGATGACCGCGCTCTTCAATCAAGTACCTGGCGTTTTTATGCAATCGGGAGCCTTGAACACCAACAAAATCACGATGCGTGGCGTAGGCTCTCGTGCCGCTTTTTCCACAAAAAAGATCAGAGCTTATTACCAAGACATTCCCCTCACCAACGGCAGTGGCGAAACCACCATTGAAGACATTGATCTCAATACCATTGGGACGATTGAAATTCTCAAAGGACCCAATGCCAGTATTTATGGAAGTGGGCTTGGCGGAACCTTGATCCTCCACCCAAAAAAAACACCCTTGGCATCACAGTCCCTTTCAACAGCAGCCACCGTCGGTAGTTTTGGGCTTTTGAGAAACAGTCTGACCTATGCCCTCGATCAAAACCAAAGAAGTATCCACCTGTCATTCAATCGTCAGCAAAGTGATGGCTATCGTGATAACAATACCTTCAAAAGAAATACACTCTTGGCCACCTCGAGCCTCAACACAATCAAAAATACCTTCAACTTTCTGATGTATTATGTGAATCAATATGCCGGTATACCGAGTTCATTGAGTAAAACAGATTATCAAAATGAACCCACCAAAGCCGCCTTCACTTGGGGCCAATCTCAAGGGTTTGAAGATTATGATAAATTTCTTTTAGGGGGTTCATGGACGCATACCTATCACCCCGGATTGACCCAACACGTGAGTCTGTTTGGTTCCTTTAACCAAAGCTTTGAAGCCAGACCCTTCAATATCTTGGAAGATCAAATATATGGGGTCGGCCTTCGTGCTCGGCTCATCAAAAAAATCACCAAAACCCAACATCATGTCATGGCTGGACTAGAGACCTATCAAGATGCCTATCATTGGAAAACGACTGAAAATCTGTATGCCGATTTTCCTAATACGGGAAGTGTTCAGGGAGCATACTTATCAGACAATGAAGAAATCAGACGATACTACAACGTGTTTTTGGAGGTTAATTTAAAGCCGTTAGCTTCCCTGAATATAGACCTCGGATTGAACCTCAATCAAACCTTTTATGACTATACCGATGCCTATGACTTGGACAGTATAGATCAAAGTGGAAATTACCAATTTCAGGCCCGCTATTCCCCCAGAATAGGCATTTCACATACGTTTCGGCCTGGACTCACTCATTTTGCCCTTATGAGTCACGGTTTTTCACCGCCAAGCTTGGAGGAAACATTAACCCCTGAGGGAACCATCAATCCCGATATAAAACCAGAAACTGGATGGAACTTCGAATGGGGCATGAAAGGGCATTCATGGGGTAAAAAACTGACCTATTCCTTCTCTATTTATCAAATGAATATTCGTGATCTCCTCGTATCTAGAAGAACGGCCGAAGATCAATACACGGGTATCAATGCCGGCAGCACACGGCATAGAGGCATTGAACTCAGTATCAAAAGTCGCTTAATTCAAACACTTAATTTCACCCTCAATCAAAGTTTAAATTATAACCATGCAGCCTATAGGTTTGAAGAATTTGAAGAAGAAATTAATGGTGAACTGCTACGCTATGACGGCAATGCACTTACGGGGATTCCAGCCAATCAATTGAGCCTTTCTTTTCAAGGAAATTTTAAGGAACGCCTTTATGCACATTTGAGTTACCAACACATTGATCGTATGCCCCTGACCGATAACAACAGCCGCTATTCGACTGCCTATCAAATTACCAGTTTTCAGATCGGTTGGCAGCCCACGATCTTCACAAAACTCGATCTAGACCTAAGCTATCGCATCAACAACCTATTTGACGAAGTCTATGCCTCCATGCATCAGATCAATGCCCGTGCCTTTGGTAGTGGTAGCCCGCGGTACTATTATCCTGGTCTGCCCAGAAATCACATGATCACCTTGAAAATGAAATTTGGCCTTTAGGCCATTCGGCCATCCCGCATCACGAGTTTTCGATCCGCCATGTCGGCAAGTTCTTCGTTGTGCGTGACAATCACAAAAGTATGGCCCAAGTCATCCCTGAGCTCAAAGAACAACTTATGCAAGGCTCGCGCATTGGTAGAATCTAAGTTACCTGAAGGTTCATCTGCAAAAATGATCGCCGGTTGATTGATCAGGGCACGCGCCACGGCTACGCGGTGTTGCTCCCCGCCAGACAATTCTGAAGGTTTGTGCGAGGCTCTTTCTATGATCCCCAAACGATCTAAGAGCTCCATTCCCGATTTTAAAACTGCCGCCTCGTTACGATTACCTATAAAGCCAGGGATACAAACATTTTCGAGGGCCGTAAACTCAGGCAGTAGGTTGTGAAATTGAAAAATAAGACCAATATGATCGTTACGAAATTTAGCCAATTTATTGGAAGAAAGTGAAAATAGGGCTTGCCCCTTCAAGCTGACAGATCCTTGATCGGGCTGATCCAAGCTCGCTAAAATATGAAGCAATGTACTTTTGCCTGCTCCAGAAGCGCCGACAATAGATATCACCTCTTTCTCGGCTACTTCCAAGTCGATTCCTTTCAGCACTTCGAGTGCCCCATAGGTCTTACAGATGTCTTTGGCATAGAGCATGGCTACAAATATAGGTGTCATTTGTTTTAATGAACTTGATTAAACCCGAACTATGAATTAGATTCGCAAAATAATCAAGAAAACAATTGTGCTTTCCTCTGTTTAGAATTTAAAAAATTGATCCATGAATATCCACGAATATCAAGCAAAGGAAATTTTAGCGCGCTACGGCGTGACCATCCAGCGCGGAAAAGTCGCAAGCACAGTCGATGAAGCGGTGGCAGCGGCACATGCCATTCAAAAAGAAACAGGCTCTGAATGGTTTGTGATCAAAGCACAAATCCATGCCGGAGGCAGAGGGAAAGGCACCATCAATGAGACCGGATCTCATGGCGTAGTTTTAGCCAAAAGCATAGACCAAGTGGGAGCCAAAAGTGAGGCAATTCTAGGGGGCACACTGGTCACTCACCAAACAGGACCCGAAGGCAAGAAAGTCAACAAAATACTGATTGCAGAGGATGTCTATTATCCTGGCGCTTCTGAACCCAAAGAATATTATCTATCGATCCTTCTGGATCGCGCAAAGGGCCAAAATGTGATCATGGCCTCCACCGAAGGGGGAATGGATATCGAAACCGTTGCTGAACATACCCCAGAGAAAATTATTAAAGAATGGATAGATCCTGCCGTTGGCCTGCGGCGTTTTCAAGCTCAAAAAGTCGCTTTTGCTTTGGGTCTCACAGGTATGGCTCTAAAAGAAATGGTGAAGTTCATTCAGGCCCTTTATATCGCCTTTGAACAGACTGATTCAGCGATGTTTGAAATCAATCCTGTGCTCAAAACCTCGGACGATAAAATATTGGCGGTAGATGCCAAAGTAGATATTGATGATAATGCTCTTTTTCGGCAAAAAGAGATCTTACAACTTAGGGACTTATCAGAAGAAGATCCATTGGAAGTAGCCGCAGCAACGCATGGCCTCAATTATGTGAAGTTAGATGGAAATGTAGGTGTTATGGTCAACGGTGCTGGACTTGCCATGGCGACGATGGATATGATTAAACTTTCCGGAGGTGAACCTGCCAATTTTCTTGATGTGGGAGGTGGGGCCAATGCCGAAACGGTAGAAGCCGGGTTTAGAATTATCTTGAAAGATCCCAATGTCAAAGCCATCCTAGTCAATATTTTTGGTGGTATCGTTCGATGTGACCGTGTCGCCAATGGTGTGGTTGAAGCCTACAAAAAGATTGGTGCTATTGAGGTACCTATCATTGTCAGACTTCAAGGAACCAATGCTGAAGAAGGGGCGCAAATCATTGAATCCTCTGGATTGAAAGTAACCTCTGCCATCTTACTCAAAGACGCCGCTCAAAGAGTTAAAGAAGTATTGTAAGCCGTTGTGGGTATGAAAGATCTAACTTGCCTATATAGGTTGATTTTATCTACCTGAAGATGCCTTGATTTAGAGCACATGATTTGTTGTGTTTTTTATTGATTTAGTAGGCTAATTGAAATTTTTCATAAAATTAGTTGGTTAAATGAGGGTTTTTTAATAAGTTTAAAGTGCGTCTATTTTGAAAAAAATAACCGCTCATTTTTTCTTCATATTATTTTGGTAAATGAATTGGGCTATCACTTTGATAGCCCTTTCTTTTGAATTTCAGCTCAATCAAATTTCACTTACTTAACTTGTTCCCCCATGAAAATTAAACTTGTTATCACCCTAATCATTTCTTGTCTTGTGTCAATGGCGTTCAGTCAATCTGCAAAACTCACGAAAAAGGCCCATCTCGACGCAGAAAAAATAATGCCTAAAGTCATTGAGTGGCGCCATGATATTCATGAGCATCCAGAGTTATCAAACTTAGAATTCAAAACAGCTGCTAAAGTAGCCCAGCATTTAAAAGATTTAGGTCTCGAGGTCGAAGAAGGAGTAGCCAAAACGGGCGTCGTAGGTATTTTAGTAGGAGACCAGCCAGGCCCAGTGATTGCCTTGAGGGCAGATATGGATGGGCTTCCTGTGACTGAAAGGGTAGAGCTCCCATGGGCCTCAAAGGCGACCTCCATATATAATGATAAAGCAACGGGTGTCATGCATGCCTGTGGTCACGATACGCATGTAGCCATATTAATGGGTGTCGCTGAAGTCCTCAGCGGTCTGAAAAAAGACCTCAAAGGAACCGTTAAATTTATTTTTCAACCCGCTGAAGAAGGTGCCCCTCCAGGAGAAGAAGGTGGCGCTAAACTCATGATCAAAGAAGGGGTCATGATGAATCCAAAAGTAGAAGTTGCCTTTGGTCTGCATATTTCTGCCGATACTCCCGAGGGAATACTTACCTACAAACCTGGTGGTATTTTAGCTGCAGCGGATCGTTTTGTTATTCAGGTTAATGGAAAACAATCTCATGGGTCACAACCTTGGGCTTCGATAGATCCCATTGTAACCTCTGCACAAATCATCAGCGGCATTCAAACCATCATCAGTCGACAAACTGAACTCACCAAAGAAGGTGCGGTCATTACCGTAGGAATGATTAATTCAGGGATACGCAATAACATCATACCTGAAAGTGCTGAAATGATCGGGACCATACGTACCTTGGATACACAAATGCAAGATAAAATTCATGCTGATCTGATCAGAACGGCTACAAAAATTGGAGAAAGCATGGGTGCCCAAGTGACTGTAGATATTGAACGAGAAGTTCCCGTAACTTTCAATGATCCTGCCCTGACTACCAAAGCAGCCAACTGGCTCAACAGCAGCCTTGGGCCTGAGCATGTTCAGCTACAGCGCGCCATTACCGGAGCTGAAGATTTCTCGTTCTTTGCAGAAAAGGTACCTTCTTTTTTCTTTTTCATCGGAGGATGTCCAAAAGGATCAGATCCAAGTTTGGCGGCTCCACATCATACACCAGACTTTTATGTCACCGATTCATCCATGATCACAGGGGTTAAGGCACTGTTGGGATTGACGCTAGGCTATATGAACGATCCTTTGAAATAATTTTCCTCTTTTGCTTTTCTTGATGCCATTTAATCCCTATTAGGCATCTTATAATACCGGTAGTTCGGACCTGCCGGTAGACTTAGTGGTACTCATTTCCAAAATAGCCTCCAGAGGATTTAGACCCTTTTCATCCGATGATCAGTAGTATTCGCATCTAGTTAACCATAAGTACCGGTCCGCCTTTCACCTATTTGCTCTGATTACCTATTTTGCTAGATAAATCGAGCATCAACTTATCGGCCCCGACCAAAATTAATCTCATAGATCTCCAAAAGCAGTCCTAAATTCATACTTATTCTATATTATCATTACCGAAAGGCTACCTATACAACCTTTCATCCTAAATTAGAAAGCTCTATTTTAAAAATTTCTTAAATTCAGTTTCCTCAAAAAAAACATTATGAAAAAAACATCCAATTACCTCGCACTGCTCACGTTTCTTTTCACCTTGATCCTGAGCCCTTCATTGTGGGCGCAAAGAAAGCAATCAAAAACAAAAACCATCCATCAAGAAATTCCAGTAAGCAAACTCGGTGGATTGGAATGGAGAATGGTCGGCCCTTTTCGCGGAGGGCGTTCGGCTACCGTAACGGGTGTCATTGGTCATCGCAATCTATATTATATGGGTACGGCGGGAGGCGGAGTTTGGAAAACTACAGATGGAGGTCAAACTTGGGAAAACATTTCGGATGGATTCTATGGCGGATCTATCGGTGCGATTGCGGTCAGTGAATCCGATCCAAATGTCATATATGTTGGTGAAGGAGAGGAAACGGTCAGAGGAAACGTCTCCTCAGGCAGAGGACTATGGAAAAGTACCGATGCGGGCAAGACCTGGCAATCCATCGGGCTCAAACAAAGCGAGCACATCGGACGCATTCGTATTCATCCAACTAACCCGAATAGGGTCTATGTCGCTGCCATGGGAAATCTTTGGAAACCCAATGCCCAGCGTGGTGTTTTCAGATCTAAAAATGGTGGGGAGACCTGGGAGAAAATATTGTTTGAATCAGATAAGGCCGGTGCCGTAGATTTAATTTTAGATCCCAATAATCCAAGAATTCTTTATGCCAATACATGGGAAATAAAGCGCAATGGCTACCGCATGGACAGCGGAGGGCCAGGTAGTAAACTTTGGCAAAGCACAGACGGTGGAGATCATTGGAAGGAATTAACTCACAAACCAGGCTTGCCTGAAGGCGTTTGGGGTATTTCGGGTGTAGCTGTTTCCCCATTAAACTCTAACAGAATATGGGTCATCATAGAAAATGCCAAAGGTGGCGTCTATCGATCGGATGACGGAGGAGAAAACTGGACCTACATCAGCTCAAAAAATGCATTAAGACAACGCGCATGGTATTATTCACGCATCTACGCAGATACACAAAATGAAGATCGCCTATATGTCATGAATACAAGTTATCATCGTTCTAATGATGGAGGTAAAACTTGGGAGGGTTTCAATTCGCCCCACGGTGATCACCATGATCTTTGGATTGACCCCCAGGACAATCAACGCATGATCATTGCCGATGATGGAGGTGCCCAAGTGTCGGTGGATGGCGGCCTCAATTGGACTACTTACCACAATCAACCCACAGCCCAATTTTACCGCGTTACGACCGATAATAGTTTCCCTTTCAAAATACTCGGCGCCCAACAAGATAATTCGGCCATCAGGATCTCCCACAGAAGCAGTGGGAACGCCATCACCGAACGAGATTGGGAACCTACAGCAGGCGGCGAAAGTGCGCATTTGGCCCCGGATCCAAAAAATCCAGATATTGTATACGGAGGCACCTATAAAGGCTATATGAACCGCAAAGATCACATTACGGGTCAATCGCGATCCACTAATGTTTGGCCCTACAATCCCGCCGGATCAGGCGTGGAAGTAATGAAATACCGCTTCAATTGGAACTATCCAGTCATGTTCAGTCCCAATGATCCCAACAAACTCTATGCCGGATCCAATTACTTACATGAAAGTGTAAATGAGGGGCAGACCTGGCGCGTAATCAGTCCTGACCTTACTCGAAATGAACCGCATACCTTAAAATCATCTGGGGGTCCTATTACCCAAGACAACACCGGTGTAGAATTTTATGGTAACCTTTTTGCTATCACGGAAAGCAAACAAGAAGCAGGCGTAATTTATACAGGAAGTGATGACGGTTTGGTCCACATCACCCGCGATGGGGGTAAAAATTGGACTGATATCACCCCTCCAATGTCTCCAAAAAACAATATGATTAACTGTATTGATGTAGACCCACATCATCCCGGCGGCGTATATGTTGCAGCAACTGCTTATAAATTTGGTGATTACACCCCCTATCTCTACAAATCCAGAGATTATGGGCAAACATGGACCGTTATTACTTTAGGTATTGAGAAAAATGATTACACGCGAGCCATCAGAGCGGATTTAGTACGTCCAGGCCTATTGTATGCAGGCACAGAATGGGGCCTCTATATTTCATATGATGATGGTGCCCATTGGGAAAACTTTAGGTTGAACCTTCCTATTGTAGCCATTCGAGATTTACACGTTCGTGAGGAATATTTAATCGCAGCTACACATGGACGCTCCTTTTGGATGATTGATGATTTGGGCCCTGTCAGACAAATGAATGATGAGGTTTTGAATAAAACACATCACCTCTACGCCCCCAAGCCTGCCTATCGAATGGCGCAAAGTGGCAGACGTGTCAATACCAAAATAGAAGGTGACAATCACCCCAATGGGGCTTTACTCAATTTCTTTATCGAAGATGAAAAAGCAGACGTACGCATTGAAATTTTAGAAGCAGATGGATCCTTGATCCAATCGTATTCCAATCAATCAAAAGAACGATCTTCAAAACTAGAAGTAAAAGCTGGTGGAAATAAATTCGTATGGAACCTGCGCTATCCTGGCTTTTTAGCTTTTCCAGGTATGG
>ERZ651776.3677-NODE-3677-length-14950-cov-65.850803_pt1 | contig 14950 bp, 17 predicted proteins | sample MGYA00514761_ERZ651776 | MGnify/ENA metagenome assembly ERZ651776 | reverse complement strand
CAGTACTTCCAACACACATGTGAGTATTGTCACAATTAGACACCCAGTATCTCATGCATTCACTAACGGCATCAACTAAGGTTTGACTACCTGAATAAACTGGAACTATCTCAGCTCCATTTTTTTTCATTGCATCACAGTTAGGTTTTTGTCTTTTTATATCTTTTGCCCCCATAAATATTTTACATTTAAGGCCAAATTTTTTAGCAGCCATACTAAGCATTTTCCCCGCATAACCTGCTCCAGTATCACCAACGATATATTTCTTGCCCATTGCTTTACAGATAAGTGCGTGGACAGTTGCATTGTATATTTTATGTGCGCCTCCATTAGCCTCAGAGACAACCTTTGCCCAAATTTGAGCACCACCTAAATGGTTGGTAAGATTATCAAGCTTTACAAATGAAGTAGGGGTTCCAATATAGTTTTTGAAATAAAAATCTCTTTTTTTTAAAAATTTTTTATCTTTTCTAAGTTTTTTAAATTCGTTTGTTAAATCCTCTACAGGTTTTTTTAATGTCTCAGGAATAAAGCTTCCTCCAAATTTACCACCCCAAAAGCCATGTTGGTCGTGCTGATCAATTAAAGGAATTCCTTTTTTAAGTTTCATTTTTTACCTGCTCTACCTTATTTAAAAATATATCTATTTTGGATTTATCTTTTACCCCAGAAGTCTCAAGACCCCCAGATATATCTATAATATCTGCTATTTTTTTATAATTATCAAGATTATCATTTACCTGAATGTTTCCTGCTATCATTAATGGTTTATTGATCTTTACTTTTTCAATAAGCGAGTGGTCAAAAGCCATACTTTTTTCGTAGCCTTTGCTATCAAATAAATAAATATCAGTTACCTCAGAAAATAATTGATATTTTTCAACATCAGTTTCATCTTTTATAGTTAGAGCAGTAATAATTTTTTTATTATATTTTTGCTTAATTTCTTTTATTTCATCAGGAGTGCTGTCATAAATTTGATAATAATCAAAAGGCAGGTGTTTAATTTCTTCTAAAATAATCTCATCCGGTTTTACAAGCACAGCTACAAAATTAGATTTCTTTTTATCTAATTTTAATAATTCATTTAACTGTTCTACTTCAACATATCTTGAGCTTTTTTTGTAGTTACAAATGAAGCCAATAAATTGAGGTGGATAGGGATGATTGATTATAAAATTAAGAGTATTGAGATCTGAGACTCCACAAATCTTACAACCTTTCATTAGTTTAAATGATTGATTAATCTTTTTAGATTATCTTTAATTTTGCCCGACACTAATGAGCGCCCCATAACTATTGCTGATACTTTGTTGTTAAATGCTTTAGCAGGAGTTTCTACACGCGCCTGATCCCAGTTAGCTTTATCGCCAGGTAATTTAATTCCTGGCGTTACAATGAAAAAATTTTTATATTTTTTTCTTATTATCTTTGCTTCTTTAGCTGAACAAACACAACCTGCTGCACCACTTTTTTTAATTAAAGCGGCTTGTTTTAAAACTAATTTTTCTACTGTATCTTTATAACCCAGCTCTTTAACTGACTTATTATTAAGGCTTGTTAAAATAGTCACAACTAAAACCTTAATTGATTTATTTATTTGTTTTGCTTTTTTTGTAACAGCTTTAACCATTTCAAGTCCACCACTCGCATGAACTGTAATGTATCTTAAGTTTTTTTTTAAATCTTTTAAACTATCTATAGCTGAAACTACTGTCTGAGGGATATCATGTCCTTTAATGTCTAAGAAATATTCAGATTTGTAGTTCTCTAAAAACTTTCTACCATGCTTTGAGTAGAAAAATTGTAATCCAAATTTTGGAATAATCTTAAGTTTATTTGTTTTGGTATCTTTAATTATTTTTTTTACTAGATTTAGATTCGAGGTATCTATCGCAACAAATATAGTTTTTTTATATTTCATCTTTGTTGTTAATCTTTTTAAACATTTCTTTGCTTTGTTTCCATCTTATCACTTTTTTTTCAGCAACTGCTACTTTCTGTGAAGTTTTTGGGTTTCTTCTTATTGATGCTTTTTGCGTTTTAACACGCCAACTTCCAAATGAACGAATTTCAACACCATCTTGCCGTCTTAGAGCTTTTTTTATTTCATTAAGGACAATGGAAATTAATTTCTCAAGATCACGCTTCAAAAAATTGGGGTAAGATTTTTTAAGTTGGTTAACAATATCTGATCTATTAATAGCCAATTTAAATCTATTTCTATTCTTTGTTATCTTCCTCTTTTTTCTTTAAGGCTTCGCCTAAATTTGAAAATGGAAGTGACTTACCTGAATCGGAAGCACCATATTTTTTTAGAGCATCCGCTTTATCGATGGACTCTAAAAGTTTTATGGAAAGTGTAATTTTCCTTTTTGACAAATCTTTTTCAGCAATACAAACGTCAAGGGTCTCACCACCAGTCCATCTTTCTGGCCTCGCGTCGGCTGGATTTTCACTAATAGCTGATTTTTTTATTATAAAATCTAAATTGCAACCAATTGGGCGAACTGTAAGGCCTTTCTTTTTATCTGAAGCAATGACAGTACAAGAAATTCTATCGTTAACATTTTTATCATTAAAGAAAGATATAGGGTCTTCACTAACTGCTTCTCTGACACCACCTCTAATTTTTTGTTCTTCAATATTCACTTCAAGAATTTTTATTTTGGTATCATCCCCAACTTTGTATTTAGCTAATTCTTCCTCACCATTACCAGTCCATACAAGGTTGTTTGAGTGAACAAAAATTTCTAACTCTTTAACATCTTCAACTTGAACAAATAATGAATATTCATTTTTCGCTACAACTTTTGCATTTGCAATATCGCCAATTTTATAATTTTTACTGAAAACTTCATATGGGTTTTCTTGAGTCATTTTATATGAGATTGCAATTCTCTTTTGCTCTTTATCTATTTCTTTTATAATTACAGAAATTTCCTGATTAACAGTGAAGCCAAGTTTTTTAGCAGAAATATTTTTTCTTGTGTGGGACAACTCTGATGAATGGCATAAGCAAACTAAACCCTTTTGGAGTTCAGCAAAAAATCCAAAATCAGTAATTTTTAATATTTTTACTTTATAAATTTTACCAGTTGAATATTGGTCAATATTATCAAAAGGATCCGGCATTAAGGCCTTTATAGACGTTGACAATTGTAGCTTTTCTAAATCCACGCCAATAATTTTTAACTCTTTAACCTCATTTAACGATAGTACCTCATCTGGATGATTAACTCTTGAGTATGAAATCTCGCTTGTGTGGCACAGAACATCTATACCGTTTTCAAGTTTAAAAAATGCACCAAATGAAGTTATCTGTTTACAAGTTCCTTTAACAAGATCTCCTACTTTAAAACCTTCAATCAATTTCTTTTTGTCCGCTGTTTTAAAAGATGAAATGATATGTTTTCTTGAAACAACTACGTTACCTCTCTGCATGTCCAGCTTGACGATCGCAAATTTCTGTGGTTCTCCAATTAGATGATCGAAATTCCGGAGTGGTGCCTCATCTATCATGCTGCCTGGTAGAAACGCCACGAGTCCCAGTTCATCAATAGATACTTCCGCACCACCTTTACATTTTCTTAAAATTTTACCAATTACAGGTTCTTCTTTGGAGTACATTTCAACAATTCGATCCCATCCTTTAAGTTTAATGGCTTTTTCTGCTGAAACAATTATCTCACCATTTTTTGGGTGCTCCAGACGTTCTAGAAGTACGTCTAGTTTATCCCCTTCTTTTAGACCGTCAAGAAGCCCTAAAGTTTTCAGTTGATTTACATCAAGAATCGGTTCTTGCTTAAGTCCCTCAGCTGTCAAATAACAGTAATTAGTTGTCAGTTTTGAAACTGTACAACTTATAACTTTTCCTTCTTCAAGGTTTTTAGTTTTTGTAAATTGAGTTTTAAGTAAGTTTTTAAATTCTTCAGCGGCTGGGTTTGTTGAATTTGAGTAAATTTCTATTTCCATTAATTATTAATTTTCCTGTCTATAATTTTTTTTATTTTCATAAAGCAGCTGCTTATAGACTCAGAACTCGAATTCAGCAATACCATATCTTTAGTTTTTTTAAGGGGTGAAATCTTTCTATTTTTGTCACTTTTATCACGTTTTTGAATGCTTTTTAGTACCTCTTTATAGGTTATTTTTTTATTTTTTGCCTTTAGTTCTTTATATCTCCTCATAGCTCTAACTTTTACATTAGCAGTTATATAGAACTTTACGTCAGCATTTTTTACGACTACGGAGCCGATATCTCGCCCGTCTAAACATGATCCATTATACATTTTTGGCGGATTGTATGCACACTCTAATTGAAATGCATGAACTAATTTTCTTATCTTTTTATCTTTTGCAATTATTGATGCTACAGTAGCCACTTTATCAGAAAGCAACTTTTTGTTTTGTAAATCCTTCATCTTCAATTTGTCAATTTTCTTTTTTATATATTTATAATTAAATTTTGTTGGCTCATTTATTTTAATATTTGCAACGTATCTATAAACCCGCCCTGTATCCAATACCAACAGATTATAGTGTTTACCAATTAGTTTTGCTTGGGTACCAGCACCAGCTGCTGCAGGAGAGTCAATTGTTACTTTTAAAATATTGCTTCGTTTAATCATTACTTTTTAAGGTCTTCTATAATATTTAAAAAATTAGGAAAGGAAGTTTTTATACTATCTTTATCATGTATTTCAAAAAAGCCTTTACCATCAAAAGATAATGCTGCGATTACACTTGTCATAAATACACGATGATCTTTTAGGTAATCTTTAATAACAATCTTTTTATTAATCTTTAAATTAGGGTTACCAAATATTTTTATGGAGCTATCAGTTGTTATTGTTTTAATTCCCATTTTATTTAGAATTTTTGCACCCCATTTTAATCTAGGGCTTTCCTTTTGGTTAAGTTCAGCAATATCTTTAAAGTAAGAAATTCCACTTGCTTTGGCAGCAACTAAAAAAATTATTAAAAATTCGTCAATAGCACCACTATTAAGTTTAGGTGGACAATTAATTGGTTTCAATTTTTTTGTACTTGTAATTGAAATGTCAGCCACTAGTTCACCTTTGTAATTTTTTTTATTCTTAAATTGGATGTTGACACCCATTTTTTTTAAAATTGTTATTATGCCAATTCTAGATGGATTGATGTTTACGTCTTTAATCAATAATTTTGAATTATTGGATAGTGCTGTTAAGACAATAAAAAAAGCACCTGAGCTAATATCTGATGGTATTTTATAATTTAAAGGTTTTATTTTTTGAGCTTTTGAAACTTCTATTAAATCGTAGTTTTTCTTCTTTTTTACTTTTAAAGGTAGCTTTAAGTATTTACATAAAAGCTCAGTATGATTCCTGCTTGGTTTAGCTTTGATAAAAGTTTTACCTTCCGTTTTTAATCCTGCTAAAATAATACTACTTTTTACTTGGGCTGAACCTTTGTTTTCTGAATAATTAATTGGCAAAGGATTTTTACTTCCTTTTATTGTTAGGGGTAATCCTTTATTTGTGAGCTTGATATCACCACCAAATTTTTTTAAAGGCTCTGCAATTCTATTAAAATCTCTTTTAGATAAACTTTTATCACCAATAATTTTTATTTTATGAGGCGTATCAATCAATAGACCCATAATTAATCTTCCTAAAGTTCCCGAATTTTCAGAATTAATTGTTATATTTCTTTTATATTTGTAGCCGCTTGGTCCATTGCCAATGATTGTACAATTATTTTTATTTAATTTTACTTTTGCTCCTAATTTTTTAACTGCATTGATTGCAGCCAAAACATCTTCAGATAAAAGTAAATTATTAGCTTTTGATTTACCTTTAGCCATTGAGGAGAATAAAACCCATCTAATACTAAGACTTTTATCTCCAGAAACAGATATACTTTTATTGAAATCTTTAATCTTATTTTCTACAACAAATTGATTGTTCATTAAATTTATTTAAAATTAAACGAGTCACCAAAGTAAGCACTTTTAGCATCAATATTATCTACCAATTCTTGAGGTGAACCCTCTGCAACAATTTTGCAGTTACTAAGTATCATCGCTTTATCCACACAAGCTAACAGGTCTCTTGCTTGGTGATCACATATACATATTGTAATATTTGTTTCTTTTTGCAAATTGACAATTATTTCTTGTAACATTTTAATTGTCATAACATCAAGTGCTGCAAAACACTCATCTAAAAGAAGAACTTTTGGATCACTCAGTAATGATAGAGCAATAACTAATTTTTTCTTTTGGCCTCCTGATAAAAATTTAGTCTTAACATCTTTTAAATTCTCTAATTCAAATTTTGAAATTAAGGAATTGATTTTATATTCTTCTTTACTTTTATCATTAATTACGATTTCAGCGATCGCTTTTAAATTTTGATATAAAGTTAGATCATTAAAATAGCCACCATGTTGAGGAACATAGCCAATATGAAATTTCTTTGTTCTCAAATAAATAGGGTAATCTAAAACATCTTTATTATTTAATTTAATTTTACCACTGTTTGGAAGTATTAACCCTGTTATTAGATTAAAAATTGTACTTTTACCAACTCCGTTAGGACCAAGCATTCCAAAAATTTGACCTTCATTAATTTTGAAATTTATATTATCTAAAATTAATCTACTCCCATAAGAAAGATTTATATTTTCAAAAGAAATAATTGGATTTGGTTGTTTGTGAGATTTAATTCTAAATTGTTTAACTAATCCCATTTTATTTTATATTTGTAACGTTAACTTGTTCATTTGTATTATACATAAAAATTTTTGTATCTTTTGTAGTTGTGTCAAGTTCAATTACATCCGCCTTCATTGTATTCTCAAGGTTTTTATAAACAACATTTCGTGAAACAATAAGTAAATTCTTCATCATGGAGAAATCTAGATAATCACCTGTTATTATATTGTCAACATAATCTATTTTTACATTTTTTGAAAAAATAGTGTCATAATTTATTGTGTTATATTTGCCATAATTAGAGGTGATAACGATTAATTCAGAATTTTTAACTAATTTTATATACGCTGTAACATCTGTGAGAAAAATGATATCATTATTATCCAGGTCAATTTCACCTTCTTTTGCTATAAGAATATATTCATTACCTTTTAAATCTCTTGAGGTGTAGTTTATATCTTTTATAATATTGGAATTATAGACAGCATCTTCCTCAATTTCAGTTGTAGAATTGACTGGTTTGGATAATTTACTTTTATCTTCTTTAAAATATTCAGAATAAACAAACCAAGTTATTATTATTAGAGATAATATTAATACTATCTTGAGAAAAATTTTCTTTTTCATCAACCAATATTTGATTGTAGGATATTATGTATATGAAGAACACCTATTGTTTTATGCTTATTTTTTTTATCATGTACGCAAAGCAAGGTAATTTTTTTTTCATTCATTAGTGCTAGTGCTTTTGCAGCTAAAGACTGATTATCAATACTAATTGGGTTTTTCGTCATTATTTTTTCAACTTTCATTTCATTTAAATTTTGTTTTTTTTCATTGTATCGTCTAATTTGACCATCAGTAATGATGCCAATAGTTTTATTCTGTTTATTTTGGACAATTAAAACACCTAGTTTTTTATTACTCAATATTTTAATAGCAATCTTCATATTTAGATTTTCTTTTACAAAAGGAATTTTATTTCCTGTTAGCATTATGTCCTCAACAGTTTTTAATTGAGCCCCAAGATTACCAGCAGGATGTATTTTTTTAAAATCAAATTTACCAAACTTTTTATATTGCATAGCTGAAATTGCCAATGCATCTCCTAAAGCTAGCTGTGCTGTAGTGCTTGAAGTTGGAACAATACCGCCCGATTCTTTTACTTCAGGAATTACAAGTTTAATATCTGATGCTTTATATAAAATAGAATCTTTTTTTGACATAATTCCTATCAGCGTAATTTTATTTCTATTTGCATATTGAATTATGTTTTTTAGTTCACTTGTTTTACCAGAGTAACTTATTAAAATTAAAATATCTTTTTTTGAAATACTTCCTAAATCACCATGAGAGGAGTCACTAGCAGATAAATTAAAAGATGGGGTACCAACCGAAGATAAAGTTGCAGATATTTTAGCTGCTATTAATCCACTTTTACCTACTCCACATAAAATTACTTTTGATTTACAATTTGCTATTTCAACAACAGCTTTATTAAATGAATTATCAATTTTTTTTTTTAATTTTTGTAATGCCTGTATCTCAAGATCAATTACTTTTTTTGCTAAGGGTATAAATTTTTTACTCATTAGTGGGACCAGATATCATCTTTAAATAATGCTAAGTCTAAGTTTACTCTAGTTTTCAAAAACTTTAAGCAATCTTTGTAAAGATCAATTCTATTTTCTCTTTCTAATATTTCATTTAGTTCTTCATGAATTTTATGAAGATATATTACATCATTGGCGCAATATTTAAGTTGAGCTGGAGATAACTCACCTCCAAAATCTGAACTTTGAAACTGCTTACTAATATCAATGTTAATAAACTCTTTTATTAATGTCTTTAGTGAATGACTATCAGAATAAGATCTTGCTAATTTTGATGCAATTTTAGTATCAAGAATGTTATTAGTGTCTGTTTTTAAATAATATTTAATATGAGCTATATCTGCTCTACCGTAATGAAAAATCTTAGTAGTATTTTCATCAGCAAGTAATTTTATTAAATTTGGAGCATTATAATTTTTTCTATCAAATTGGATTATATGTGCATCAGAATTTCCTGAAGAAATCTGAATTAAGCAAAGAGGATCTCGTCTGACATTAAGACCCATAAACTCACCATCAACAGCTATTAGATTGCCTAAATCTAAATCATCTGGTAAATCATTTTTGTGAAGTTGAATATTATTACTCATTTTTAAACATATATAACGGAATTCAAATGAAAGCAAAAAATTGTCTAATTTTTGGTGGCAGCGGTCAAATTGGTCGAAACCTAATTAGGAAGCTGACAAAAAATAACTACAGAGTAACAGTTGTTACAAGAAATATTCATCAAAAGAGCTACATAATTAAAACGCAGGCTAATGCTGGATATATTGATGTAGTTGAGGCTAATATATTTGATGAAAATAAAATTAGAAATCTTTTTAAAAAAGCAGATATTTGCATAAATCTAATAGGAATTTTATTTGAAAAAAAACGAGGCAATACTTTTAAAAATATTCACTCAGTTTTACCTTCATTATTAGCCAAACTCTGCAAAGAATACAATCTTAAGCATTTTATTCATTTGTCGGCTTTAGGAATAAATGATGCAATAGACTCTGATTATGCGAAAAGCAAATTAGAAGGAGAAAGCCATGTATTAAAAAATTTTCCACTAGCTACAATTTTAAGACCATCAGTTGTGTATTCTGTGGATGATAACTTTACTACTAACTTTATGACTTTATTAAATAGATTACCAGTTTTTCCAATTTATTATGAAGGTAAGACAAAATTTGCACCAATTCATTGTTCTGATTTAACAGATACTATTTATCATGTAATCTCTAAAAATATTTATTCAAAAATAATTGAATGTACTGGTCCTGAAATTATAACTTTTAAAGAGCTGTTAGAAAAATTACAGATATTAATTGGTAAGAAAAGAATTTTATTACCTTTTCCATTACCTATTGCTGAGTTGACAGCAAGATTTTTTGAAATGTTGCCAACACCATTACTTACAAGAGATCAATTGAGATTGCTAAAATATGACAATGTTTCATCTGGGAAATATAAAACTAATTCAGATATAGGAGTCCCTAGTGTTAGGTTCTTTGATCAAGAAGTAAAAAAGTATTGTTATATGTGGAGAGAAGGTGGACAATTTTCTACAGAAAAATATTTAGCAAATAAAGAGTTATAGATATTATTAATTATTCTTAAGCTGATTTTATTTTTTTCTCAATAAATTCTGGAACTTCTTCTTTGTCTGTAACTTCTTCTTTTTTACCTTTAGGTTGATAAGCATATAAAAGATGTAGCTTACAATAAGAAAAGTCTTTTAATGAAGATCTTCCACAAAAATAAAATGATTTTTCATCTGGATGTCCAATTGGCCATTTACATGAACTTTCGTCTAATTCTTCTAATTGTTTAGGATTTTCTGGCTCAAAGTCTTTTTCAATAATTAAGGATTTAAATTTACTTTTTCTTCCTCTTTTGCTTTTGATATTTTTTTCTTCCAAAGAGTTTTCAAAATTTTGATTTGAAGTAGCAGCTCTTGTTTTTATTTTTGCTGAAAGGTTTAATCTATGGGCCTTACCAATTACAGCATTCCTACTAATACCGCCAATTATCTCAGCAATTTGGCTTGCAGTGTTTCCTTTGCCCCAAAGTTCTTTAAGTTTATTAACTTTTTCTTCGTTCCAGCTCATATCTATATGTTGTATTACAGTTTATAAAAATAACAATATACTGATACATTGAGAAATTAAACAAGCAAAATCTAAGAGTTATCAACAAAAATGAATTAAAATTGGTTTATAGGTATTTTCAATCATAACTTGTATCTAATAATTAAAATTTATAAAAACTGATTAAAAATTATGAGCTATTTAGCAAAAAATTATAATAGAAAAAAAATTTCATTTAAATATGGAAAGGGAAGCTTTTTATATTCAACTAATGGAAAAAAATATTTAGATTTTGTTCAAGGTATAGCTGTAAATTCTTTAGGACACGCGCATCCTAAATTGGTAAATGCTGTAAATAAACAATCAAAAAAACTTTGGCATGTCTCTAATGCATTTCAAATTCCAGAAGGAGAAATGTTAGCTAAAAAACTAGCTAAAAAAACTTTTGCTGACTATGTCATGTTTCAAAATAGTGGTGCAGAAGCAACTGAGGCTGCAATAAAAGTTGCAAGAAGATATTTCTATTCAATTGGAAAACCAAAAAAAAATAGAATTTTATGTGTTAAAAATAGTTTTCATGGAAGAACACTAGCTGCAATTTATGCAAGTGGTTCAAAAAAAATGACCGAAGGTTTTGGGCCAAAAGTAAGTGGTTTTGATCATTTTGAGTTTGGTAATCATCAATCTTTAAAAAAGAAAATTACAAAAAATACAGCAGCTATAATGGTTGAAACTATTATGGGCGAGGGGGGTATTAAGGTAATTCCAGATTGGTGTTTAAGAGAGCTTAGAAAAATTTGTAATAAAAAAAATATTTTATTAATATTAGATGAGGTTCAATGTGGAATTGGAAGATCGGGTGATTTCTTTGCTTTTGAAAAATCTAAGGTAAAACCAGATATTGTTCCAATTGCAAAAGGCATTGGGGGTGGATTCCCAATAGGAGCAGTTTTAATGAATAAAAAAGTGGCATCTGGAATGACTGCTGGAACTCATGGGTCTACTTTCGGTGGAAATCCATTAGCGATGGCCGTTGGTAATTCAGTTATGGATATAATTTCAAATAAGAAATTTTTAAAAAATGTGAAAAGTATTTCAGAATATTTTTTATCTAATCTTAAAAAAATTCAAAATGAATATCCGAAAATTATTAAAGAAATAAGAGGCAGAGGTTTATTGATTGGAATACAACTTAAAACGGATCAAACAAAATTTATAAAAAAACTTATGGATAATAATTTATTAACAATAAGAGCTGCTGAAAATGTTGTTAGAATCTTACCACCACTTAATGTAAAAAAGAATGAAATCGACCAATCGCTAAAAATAATAAAGAAAGTCTGCTTAGAATTAAATTAAAATGAAACATTTTATAAATTTGAAAGATATACCAGCTAAAGATCTTAGAAAGATTATTGTTGATGCAAAAAAAAGAAAAAACCTCAGAAAAAGGTTAAGCACTTTAGAGGTCGATAAAGGATCGCCATTAAAAGGCAAAATGCTAATCCAAATGTTTGAAAAAGCTAGCTCAAGAACAAGAATAAGCTTTTATTTAGCAATTAAACAGCTTGGAGGAGGAACTTTAACACTTAGATCCAATGAATTACATCTTGGTCAAGGTGGTGAAAGCATATCAGACACAGCGAAGATACTTTCAACTTATGGTGATGGTTTCATGTTAAGAACAGATAGTGATAAAAAGATTGAAGATTTTAAAAAATATTTATCAATTCCAATTATAAATGGCTTAAGTCCATCTTCACACCCAACCCAAGTTTTATCTGATGTTTTTACTGCCGAAGAAATAAAGAAGAAACCAATTTCAAAATTAAATATTTGCTGGATTGGAGACTCCAATAATGTTTTAGATAGCTTAATAGCAGCAAGTGTAAAATTTTCGTTTAAATTAAGTATAGGATGTCCAAAAAAATTTGAACCAGGCAATGAAGTTAGAGCATGGGTAAAAAAAAATAACAAAAAAATATTTATTTATAATGATCCTAAAAAAGCAGTTGCAGGAGCTGATGTTATATTTTCTGATAAAGTTATATCTCTAAATGATAAAGTAAATAAAAAGAAAAAGATTGAACAATTTAAAAAATTTAAAATAGATAAAAAATTAATGAGTTATGCAAAAAAAGATTGCATTTTTCTTCATTGCTTACCCCGTGGATCTGAAGTTAGTGAAGAAGTTTTTTTAGGAAATAAATCTCATGTTTGGCAACAAGCTCTGAATAGAGTTCATGTTCAAAAAAGTATTTTATTATATTGTTTTGGAAAATTAAGGTAGGGGTACAGGATTATCTGAATTTTGATTTAGGTATTTTATTATTGATGCTCTATCAGTTTCTTTTCTAAGTCCAGCATAAGCCATCTTTGTACCTTTAATATATTTAGCTGGTTTTTTAAGGAACCCATTTAGTTCTTCAAACGTCCAATTTTTATCATAAGCAGCTAAAGCTTTAGAGTATTTGTAATCTTCTACTCCTCCAACTTTTCTTTCAACGACATTATATAATGCTGGACCAATTTTATTTTTACCACCTTTAACTATTGAATGGCAAGCTGCACATTTTTTAAAAATTTTTTCACCTGCAGTCACATCTCCCATCGCCATCAATGCTGCAATATCAATTTTTTCTTCTACAGCAGTTTCAGTAGACGATGATACTGTGGTAGCTTCTTCGACTTCAACAGCATAGCCAGGGGTTTTTGGTTTTTCCACATGAAATATGACATTTGATAATTTTCCAATACCAATAACCAAAAGTGCAACCATTAATACAGCGGCTACTATTTTATTTATTTCAAAAGAATCCATTTTTCTAAATATTATTTTCGAACGTATATCACGATAAATTAAAAAATTGCCAAAATTTAATGTATAAATTTGCCTCTATTACTATTTAATAAGTATAATAATATTTAATTATTAATGAAAACATTAACTATTATACCTTCGAGGTTGTCAGCAACCAGATTGCCTGGCAAACCTTTATTAAAAATTAATGATTTATCTATCATATCTCATGTATTTAAAAGAGCAGAAGAAGCAAATATTGGTGAGGTAGTGGTTGCAACAGAGGATCAAGAAATCCTTGAGGATGTTATTAAAAATGGAGGCAGAGCAATTTTAACATCTAAAAATCATAAGACTGGAACTGATAGAATTTATGAAGCCTTTCAAAAATTAGAAGTTCAAGATGTAGATTTAATAATGAATTTACAAGGCGATGAACCTGCAATTGATATTGAGGATATTATACGTTTAAATAAAAAAATGGTTAGCAATCAATCTAAAATGGGCACTCTTGCTGCCAACATTAAGGAACCTAAAGATTTAAATAATAAAAATATTGTAAAAGTTATAACTAAAAATCATTTAAATGATGATGAGTTTTCGGAAGCAGAAACTTTTTTGCGAAGCTCTTCAGAGAAAAATAATATTTATCATCATATAGGAATTTATTGTTATTCAACCGAAACACTAAAGAAATTTGTTGAGCTCAATCAATCAAGAAATGAAATTGAAAATAGATTGGAACAATTAAGAGCTTTAGATAATAATATTACAATTAATGTAGCTCTTGCCAATTCTTCTCCCATAGGAGTAGATACTGAAGAAGATTATCTAGCCTTAAAAAAAATTATGGAATATAAAGCGTAATGAGTAAAATTTATTTTCAAGGTACCTTTGGAGCATATTCTCATTTAGCAGCTCTTTCAGTTGACTCTGATGCAGAAATATTACCTTGTAAAACTTTTGATGAGTGTTTTAATAAAGCAAGTTTAGAACCAGAATGTAAAATAATTATCCCTGAGTCTAATAGAATTACTGGAAATATTGGTATTGAATACTTAATCTTTAAACATAGACTTAATATTTACAAAGAACATTTTCAAAAAATAGAACATAATTTATTAGGTCAACCTGGTGCAAAACTTAGTGATATAAAAGAAGTTTATTCTCACGCCCAAGGTTTGTCTCAATGCTCAAAATTTATAAAAGAAAATAATATAACAGAACATATCAGAGCTGACACAGCAGGTTCTGCAGAGATGATTTCAAAGACAAAAGATGTAAAGCAAGCTGCTATAGCATCTTCTCTAAGTGCTGAAATTTATGGATTAGATATTATTCAAAAAAATATTGAAAATGAAAGAGGTAATTTAACAAGATTCTTAGTAATGGGAAAAAATATTTCTCAACCTGAGTTTGAGAGCAAAAAATATATTACTTCTTTTTTATTTAAGCTTAAAAGTAAACCGGCAGCTCTCTATCAATCTCTAGGTGGATTTGCAATTAATGGAGTGAACTTAACAAAATTACAAAGCTATCCTGAAAAAAATACATTCGACTCATTCTTTTTTTTGTGTGATTTAGACGGACATATAGAAGATCCAAAAGTTCAAAAATCTTTAGAAGAGTTGGGACTTCATTGTGAAGATTTTCACGTCTTAGGTGTTTTTGAGGCTGATAAATTAAGAGAGAAAAAAAATTAATCTTTTCTTGTAGAATAGAAAATATAACTGCTATAATAGTTTTGGAGGCTAGAGGT
>ERZ651776.3668-NODE-3668-length-14979-cov-3.707959_pt1 | contig 14979 bp, 28 predicted proteins | sample MGYA00514761_ERZ651776 | MGnify/ENA metagenome assembly ERZ651776 | reverse complement strand
AACTATAATATTAACTACCCATTATATTGAAGAAGCAGAGTCCATTGCTGATGTCATTGGAGTTATTAATGCTGGAAAAATTATTGGCCCAAGAATTTTTACTGCTGAAAAATCATTGGCAACAACTGGTGGTCACGCAGATCCAACAAACGGAATGAGTAATAAATTAACGGGAGATCCAGGGCCAAAAGAAGGAGTTGTAAACAGTGTAGACGATGCAAAAAAAGCGGTAAGACAACGCTATAAAAATGGAGCAGATGTGATTAAAATAACCGCAACAGGTGGTGTTTTAAGTGTTGCTAAAAGTGGTCAAAATCCACAGTTTACTCTAGAAGAGATTAAAGCAATTTGCGAAACAGCAAAAGATTACGGAATGCATGTAGCTGCTCACGCACATGGAGATGAAGGAATGCAGAGAGCAATAATTGGTGGTGTAAAAACCATTGAACATGGCACGTATATGAGTGATGAAACTATGGAATTGATGAAAAAACATGATGCCTATTTAGTACCCACAATTACTGCAGGAAAAGAAGTTGAAGAGAAAGCCAAAATTAAAGGATTTTATCCAGACATTGTTGTGCCAAAAGCATTGGCTGTTGGACCACAAATTCAAGGGACTTTTGCAAAAGCATACAAAAAAGGAGTTGGAATTGCATTTGGAACAGATGCAGGAGTTTTTAAACATGGAAATAATGGAAAAGAATTTGGCTTTATGGTTGAAGCAGGAATGCCAGCAATGGAAACGATCCAATCTGCTACTATTACCAATGCAAAACTACTATTTATGGAAAACGAAATTGGTCAAATACAAAATGGATTTTTTGCAGATATTATTGCTGTTAATGATGATCCAACCAGAAATATTTCTACTATGGAAAATGTTGTTTTTGTGATGAAAGAAGGTGTTGTTTATAAAAGTAAATAATTAATTATGAGAAATAATAATTGGAATTTGGTTTGGGCAATTATTGGATTTTCTATTGTTATTTATTCTTTTTTTAATCCAAACCAATCTAAAACGTTTTTGGGAATGGCAATTAATATTTGGGTATATAGAGCGATTTGGTTTTTAGTCGCAAGCGGAAGTTTGTTTAGTTATCTAAAACGAAAAAAAGAAGAATCAAGGTTTGAAGATTAATTAGTGCTAACTTCTTAAAAGATATAACCTATGAATAAAGTTAGAGTTTGTGAAATGAAATTAGGTTTTTATAATTTATATTCAACTCCTAAATAGGTAATTGTAGATTTTGAATTATTCTCCCTTTTAATAAATCCTATGTAATTTCTAAAAGTTAAACTCAATTTGTTATTTAATGAGTAACTTAATCCAAGAATACTTCCAATATCATAATTTCCATTTTCTATATCTGAATTTGGAACTTTATTACCAGTTACTAAAAAAAGTGGATCTTCTTTAACGATAGATTTAGTTTGAAATATATATTCAAACTGAAAACCAGATTCTACAAAAAAATTATTAAAAACCTTATATTTAAAATTAAGTGGTATAGGAACATATGTTTATTCTTTAACTACAGAACTTGAACGTAGAGGCCATGATGTAGAAATCATAACACATCATATTGGACAGATAGGAATAAAACTAAGAAAAAATATAGTCCATTCAAGTTCAACAATACGGAAAAAGTATGACTTGATATTAGTTTTTTCAAATACTAATTGTCGTGAAATAATCAATAATGAAGTCGAAGGCTATTTGTTATTTATGTTACAAGGTCTGTATTTCAATAATGACATACCACGACAAGAATATTTAAAACGAATAGACAAAGTTTTCTCTTTATCAGAATCTTCTCGTGATGCTATTGCTAATCCTGGTAGTTATGATTTTATAGGAAAGTTTGTAGTAAATCATTCTGTTAATAGTTTAGTAAAATATAATTCATTTTCATTTTTTAATAATGCTAAATATAGTATTGAATCTGATATAGTACATAATCCTGTAGATACAGATAGATACATAAATAAAAATGTATTACGAGATGTTCCGAAAGTTTTAATTCTTTGTAAAGATGATGGTGCGGCTAACATAGTTAAAAATTCTTGTGATGTATTAGGTTATGAATCAGAATGGCAACCTTCACCAACATACGAAAGTTTATCTACAGATAAAAACTTTGTGATGGATATCGAAAATAAAATTAATGAATATGATTTAGTAGTAGGAATTGGTAGGCCAATTATAGAAGCTATGTCTTGTGGTAGGAACGTTATTGTTTTTGATAAAAGATTTTATTATAAAGTTTACCCGGCTGATGGATTTATTGATATGACTAATATTGATGACGCTTCACGATTTAATTTTTGTGGTAAAGATAAACTATCTGAGTATTCAGAAACAAATATGATAGAGGAATTAAAAAAATATGATAAGTCTTTATCATCTAAGTTTAGAGAATTTGTTTTAGATAATCATAGTATAGAATCTTCTGTAAATAAAATATTAAAGGTGTTTTCTTGAGTGAAGCTAAAGTAATAATAAAGACTGCTAACATTAAACATAGATTAAAGTTGTTAGATGCTTTACCAATCAAGTATGATGTTGTAGTAAAATCTGCTTATTGTAAAGAGTGGCTCTTAGAAATTTTTAAACCAAGACATTTATGTTTTACGGAAATAAATAAACTCGGAAACAGAAAAGACAAAACGATGTTAAAGATTCCGAATAAAAATAAAATGGTAGATGCTATAGAGAATTTTGAAAATGTTTGTTATGCTGATGCTGATACGTTAATAGAGTTTAAAGATTATGAACATAATCAAATCGTAATGGTAGATGATAAAGATAATAGAGAAGGTGTGTCGATAACAGAATTAGACAAGTTTGCTACTAAGTTAAAAAAAGCAAGAATGGATATGCCAAAAACTTGTTTTATAAATTATGGATGTTGTACAGGATGGTATCCTGATAAAGAAGTAGTAGAGAGGGGAGTTTATGAAGCAAGAAAATATTTTGAAGAAGTATCTGTTGGCGGGTCGTTTGTTTTAAAACACGTTGATATTCTTGATAAGATAGATAAAGTTAGAGTCGGAGAATATCTTATGATGGGTACGATTCCTCATTTATATAGTAGTGATGATACGATTACAATAGAAGCTGAAATACTACAAACCAAAACTGATGGAGACATATTACTTGACTTAGGATATCAGAATATTACTAAAAATGCTAATCCTCAAATCAGATGTGTGAATAGTGATTATAGTGTAGTTAGTGAATCACCTTTACACAATTATTCAAAAGGAGATATGTATCGTATAAAACCTGATTATACAAGTTTTATTTTAGCTATGTCAAGTTTAAAAATAGTTTATGAATAATAAAAAAACCGGTTGACCTGTATTGGTTTTTCGTGTTATATTTAGTTGTTAACAAAGGAGTAATATATGACAATTAATGAAATTATTATCGAGGCGTTACACGACCCTGATAATTGGACTGCAGATGGTTCTGTAGATTGGAACTTTATTGATTCTGATTTATGGCTTCATCCTGAGTCAAAGAAGTTCTCTGATGAAGAGAAGATTTTAGGTTTAGATAATTTTCCTGATGAGTTAATACCTGTGACAGAATTGATTGATGGTATTCACACTCCAATCAATGCTCGTCAAACTCATCCAATACCATAGGAGTTATAGTGAAATTTAAACACATAGATTGGAAAGGCGCTGTCGTATTCTTCAACGGCTTTATGGCTAAAGTTGTAGACTTTGATGGCGTAGATAAATTCAAAATCTCTATCCACAAAGGATGGATTCACAAAGACCTTATTGTTTGGAGTTAGTAATGAAAAGAATATCACTATCTTGGTTACACGTATTAATTGTATTAGCAACATTTATATTTACATTTGCTAAAGGCCAAGACTATATGGTTCCGGGGCCAATCTTATTAAATGAAAACATAGAAACTAAACCTGAGATTATAGCATATCAATTAGTTCCTGGTCAAGATAACTATTGTCACTTTGAAATACAAATCATAGATGCTTTTGGTTGGTCAGAAATACCTGAAGCTCAACGATTCGAAACAAAAGAAATTGTTGAAGATAGAATTGTATTTGAAGAAACTAATCCTTGGGCTGTAAATGAAGTCTTTTATATAGATGGTCGAGGATACTTTTTATTACGTGTACCATTTCAAGGATACGAATGGTAAAAATAGGTTGACTTGTATTACAATTATTAACTATATTAGGATATGATGAAAAACAAAAAAACTATTATTTTCGATTTAGATGGAACTCTTGCTAACATCGATGTTAGGAGAGATAAGTCTCTTAAACCAAATGGTAAAATAGATTGGGAAATATTTGCCGCACCTGATTCTATTATGAATTGGGATGAACCAAATGCACCGGTAATCAAAATGGCTCAGATGTTTAAAGCTGATGGGTTCAATATTATTATCTTCTCAGGTAGAAACGATAGAGGGTTTGTTGCTACTAAACATTGGTTAACAAAACACAATGTACCACACGACCTTTTAGTAATGAGGCCTGATAAGTTTAAGGCTAACTCTTGGCCGATTGCAGATGGAAACAAAGCAACACCTGATATGAGATTTATGCCTGATGAAATTCTCAAAAAGAAGATGCTTGATACTTTCGTAGATATTGATGATGTATTTCTTGTTGTTGACGACAGAGATAAAGTTGTTAAGATGTGGAGAGACTTAGGTCTCAATACATTTCAAGTTGCTCCAGGTGACTTCTAATGATTATGCACGGAAAGGCTATCCTTCCTTATTCTCCAAAGGTTATTGTTCTTAAAGGAGGGATAGCGTGCAGTTAGGTTATGCTTGTATCAACATGGAACTAAGTTATCCACCGAAAGGTGTACAACGAAGAACCACAGGTCGTTCTATGATTAAACGTACTTTCAAAGCAAAAGGGTTGCCTTATGCGAGTGAGATTGCTTTTAAAAATGCTCGTGATTTACATCATATAATGGTGTGGAATGTACAGAACAATTTTAAATTCTTTCGTATAGGTAGTGACTTATTTCCTTGGGCGAGTGAATACAACATTTATGATTTGCCTGATATTGAAGAAATCAAAATGTGGTTACACTCTGCTGGTACAATAGCAAAGACACACGGTATTAGGTTGACATCACATCCCGGACCATTCAATGTATTGGTATCCCCTCACAAACACGTAGTAGAAAAATGTATCGTTGATTTATCTATTCACGGTGAGTTGTTTGATTTATTAGGATTGTCACGTACACCTTACAACAAAATTAATATTCACTTAGGTGGTGCATACGGAGATAAAGAATCTGCTATGGACAGATTTTGTGAAAACTTTAAACTACTACCTGAAAGTGTGAGTAGTAGACTAACAATAGAAAATGATGACAAAGAATCAATGTATTCAGTAAAGGAGTTATATAATGGAATCTACAATCGTATTGGCGTGCCCATCGTGTTCGACTACCATCATCACAGGTTTTGTGATGGCGGGCTTAGTGAGCAAGACGCTTTGGAACTTGCTATGTCAACATGGCCTGAAGGCATTACACCGGCTACGCACTATTCTGAAAGTCGGAGTATAGAAAAAGAAGATGATAAGATAAGACCTACAGCCCATTCAGATTATGTTTATGATAAGATTGAAACTTATGGTAATGATATCGACATTATGGTTGAGGCTAAGAAAAAGGAGTTAGCAGTTGCGAGATATCTTGAATTACATGGTTGATAGACTAAAAGCTATTATATTTTTGTTTTGGTATAAACGACATCTTAAAAAAAGAATTGAAAAGAATAACTTTGGAAGGAGAGAAGAATGGTAGAAATTAAAAAGAATAATACAGAAATTATTCGTATTTCTCAAAGTGAATTTAAAGGTAAGAGTTTCATTGATTGTAGAGTTTACTTTAGGACAGATGAAAACGATGAGTGGAAACCTACTAAGAAAGGTATAGCATTTAATCCATCTGTAACTCAAGACCTTATAGAAGGATTATTAAAAGTACACGAAGAAATCAATTGGAACAATTTCAAGTAAGGAGAATATTTATGAAAGAGTTAATAAAAAAAGTATTAGATAGACACAAAGACCGTCAATCCAATATGGCATCAGAACAATTTCGTGAAATGTTAGCAGTTGAAATAGAAGCTGTAATATTGAACGAAGGAAGGAAATCAAACAGATGAGTAAATTTTTACAAGTATTAAATGATGTACACGATTTTATTGTAGGTAAAGTAGAATCAAAACCTAAGAAACCAAGAATAGGTTTCTCTACAGATAAACCAAAACGTAAGTACACACGTAGAAAGAAAACAAATGTTAAAAAAACTACTCGTTCTAAGTAGTTTATTATTATGTAGTTGTGCTTCTACTAATCAGAATGGTGTAGAAGAAAAACATTACCCGTTAGTAGATACTCGGCTTAGAATACACAAGTACAAACACAACATACAATGGCAATTCTTTGTAAAACATAACCCAAGAACAGAATATTGTTCAGCTCATTTTGTATGGGAAGATATAAAACCCATATACAGATTAGTCAATGAAGAAATGAAGTGGGTGTACAGAGTAAGTAAAAATAAGAAAAGTTGGTAAAGGGAAGAAGATGAAAACAGCAAAATACTTTAGTGCCACGTGGTGTGGACCTTGTAAACAATTCAAACCTATAATGCAAGAGTTATCAGATGAAGGATATAATATAGAGTTTATAGATGGTGATGAGAATAGACAAATGGCTATTGATGCTAATATTCGTTCAGTACCAACAACACTTATTATGGATGGTGATAAAGAAGTAAATCGTATTGTAGGAATTAAAAGTAAAAAAGAAATGATTAAGGAGTTATCGTAATGGTATTAGATAGTTTATTAGCAGGTGTAATGTTATTTAGTTCATTCGCCGCACGTACACCAAATACACAACCTAATCCTGATGATTATGAGGTTAGTGTTGGAATAAGTAATGATAATTTTTATGCTAACAGACAATGGGAAAGAGAACTTGGTGAGTTCTATATAGATGATTTGTTTTGGTATAAGTTTGACAATGGTATTTATTTCAAACCTGAGTATATGGATAAACAAAGTCAAGATGTAAGATATCTCAAAATTGATGCAAGAAGAAGTTTTAAAAGTGTATCAGTTGGATTTACAAGTCGTAATACAAACGAAAATCTATTCAGTAGAAACTTTGTAACATTTGTATCTTTTGGTATGTCTAAAAAGAAAGCGTATTACAATGATAAAATAGAAGTTGATGTTTCTTTTGATGGATACTTTCCACCAAGTGAAGAAGATGGCAGAGACACATTTGAGTTTGAAGATAAATTTAAAGTATCATACAAACTTACTGAAAAAATTAGATTGTATAATGTAGGTGAAATATCTAAACTTCAAGGTAACGAATTTTATAAAGCTAAAGTTGGAATAGAAATTAAACTATAATGGTCTATCTTGTTGGAGGTTTAGCACTCTTCTGTTTCTTATGTGCATTTTATCTTATATTGAGTATGGATTAAAATGACCGTAGATAAAATAATTGACGATGTATTGTTATATCTTATTTGGTTACAGACACCTATAGATAATTTCAATGATATGCCTGTATGTCCTTTTATCAAAAAAGATTTAGATAATGATGAAATACTCTTTCTTGTTCAAAAGAAAAATAATGAATTTATAGATTTGATTAAGAAGTGGGATGTATCAGGAAAGAAAACAGGATTGATTATTCAAATGAATATGCCTCAGTATGGCGATAGAAGAAACACATATCAAATTCTGTTGAATAAAAAAATAAAAGAAGTTTGGACAAAAGGTCCTGACCAACCTAAGGTATTAGTATTTGACCCATCAGAGAAATGGGATATTGCCGGAGTACAAACAAGAAAGAGAGCACCTACTTTATTAATCAATATAGCAAGGCGTAAAGATTTAAGTGAGGCTCATAAGAAACTTCAGAAAACTAAATGGTATGATAGACTTTCTGAAGAAGATTTAAAACGATTAAAAATGGAACCCAAAAGTGACGAAACTACACCTAGCACTATTAGTTAATTTCATAGCAAGTATACTTGCATTTTTTCAATTACAAGGACATTATGTTTGGGATAAACCAATCTTTAAATCTATGTGGTTTGTATATGCTACAAGTTTACTAATTGCTCCTTTGTATTGGTATTCTACAAAATGGTCTTATGAACACTTTGGTGCATTTTGGAATATGAGATTAGCCGGATTCGGTATCGGTACATTTACATTTGGTATTTTGACTTGGATGTTGATAGGAGAAGTTCCTACATTAAAAACTGCTATTACAATCTTATTAGCACTATCTATTATTTTAATTCAAATAACTAATTTATAACTTGACTTTTTGTTTTTTTATTTGTAATTTATGATTAAGAAACAAGAGAGATATTTATTATTATGAAATCTAAACAATTTGAAATGGGTGAACGGTCTCCTCAACCTTTAGACATAGAAATGTTCAAGTATGAATGTATAAATGTTTTAGGTATGAAAGATGTAGAAGAAGACGAATTTCACCAACTTGCACAATATCTATTAGAACACTATTATTCTATTAAAGTTTCTGACCGACAGAATCTTAGGTATTCAGTAGTAGAGGCATAATATGAGTGCCGACTTGATTGCAGGATTAGCAAGAAAGATAGATGCCGATGTTAAAGCACTCGAAGTATCATTTGCTCCTGCACTTACAGGTGCTATCCCACCAGGATTTTTTACACAAAAAGCATCACAAGTTTTGCCTATAATAGCAAATTGTGTAGCTGCTAAGAATCTCATACCACCCGCTCCTGGTGGATTAATAAAACGTTCTCAATTTGATGGTATAGAGAAAAAACTTAAAGAATTTAATACAGACAACTTTCCGTTTTTAGAATCACAAGTAAACATATATGTTACTGCACCTGAACCTTCTACGAGGGCTACTGCGTTAGCACAAATAGTACAGAAAGTTCCCGGAATAATTGCAGACTATGTTGTTATGAAAAATGAATTAAGAAAAGTAAAAAAGGCATTACGTGTATGAGAAATTGTAAAAAGTGTGGTCAGTTCATACAGAACGACCGTATTCATTTAGGTTATAAAGAGTGTACTAAATGTTCTAATGTAGAACAATATTCTGCTCATATTGTTTATCCTCATAAGACAGGAGGGTATGTACAACCTGTATCAAAAGAAACTAAAGAAAGTTTACAAGGATTAGATAGGCGTTCAGTAAAGACAGGTAAGATTGCTAAATCAACTTCTTCTTGGGATAGATGGTTGAAACAATATGAAGAGAACAAAACTACACCTAAGCCTACAAGAAAATTACATTCTACTCCGACAACTAACTATTTATTATTAGACGATGTAAAAAGCCAAGTGATGGATGTTTATGAAACTCGTGGATATGATAGAGCAGTTAAAAAGATTAATGAATTATATTCTGATGATAAAATTAGTTTAGTAACAAAAAGTAAATTAAATAATGAAATTGTCGAATGGCAAATGATGACAAGTAAACAAAGAAAATGGCAAAGGAAGCTATGATGAATAATCAGATAAAACAACTAAAAGCAGTATTAAAGAGAAGAGATAAATTAGAAGCAGAAGGTAAAAAGTATATAGAAGGTACACCTGAAGACTTACAGACAGCAATCGATACATTTTTTGTACATTGTAAAAATATGGTTGATTATGAATTAGATTTTATACCAGGTGAAGCACTCGCAGATTTATGTGATGTATTAGCTAAATATCCTAACTATCATCACATCGCTCACGATTTAGCAACTACTCTTAATACAGATTATAATGTAAAAATATAATGAAATGGATTTCAACAACAAGTTATGACTTAAATTTTACTTGGAAATATAATGGGAAGCAAACAGAAAAAACGAAGATTACAAAAGCCAACGATGGCCGATTTTCCAATACCTCCAACAAAAGTTCATAAAACTAAGAAGAAAAAAAGCCGTGCCAAAGAAAAAGAAACGCTTGCCAAAGAACTTAAGCAAGTTTTATGTAAAGACATCTGATAGAAACGACCACTTTGAAGATTGGAGGCCATTCAAAGATGACCCTGTAGCAAGATTGTTTATGTGGGAAGATTGTTGTTGGCGTAAGATGAAAGATGGTTGGATGTTTTTATGGCAACCGCCAGGCAATCAATATTCAAAAGGGTTTGCCGGATATGATAAAATAGAAGCATTTGATAAAATGGCTGATTGGTTAGCTGATAGAAGAAACGCCGCATTTAAAGAATTAAAAACAGGTAGGTTGAGAAAACTACATATATGAACAATCTTAGTTACGTATGGCAAATAGATGTAAATATTACAGACTTATGTAATAAGACTTGTAGTTTTTGTCCACGACACGACCCTGAGATTTATCCTAATAATAATCAACATATGCCTGTTGAATTATTTAAGAAGATAATTGATGAGTGTCTTGAAGTCGGATATGATAAAGATATACTTCTTTGTGGTAGAGGTGAACCTTCGTTACATAAAGACTATGAACAGATACTCAAACTACTACATCATCCTGATAGAAAGTGGAAAACTAATTTAACCACTAATGGTAGAAACTTTGATAAATATTACGATTTCTACACTAATAATTTTGATTTTGTTATTTTAAATACATACACTACACAAGAAGAATATGATGAAAGAGTAAAAAAATATGGTTGGAAATTAAATACTTCTGAGAGACATTTACGTACTGACAAGCCACGAAATATGTATAATCTTGAACATTACTTTAAACCTACAGGTGCTGATGTTGATGAAGTAAATAGTATGACAGGTGAAGGATTTACAAAAGGATTTGAGTTACCGGCAAAGCCTGATGTTACATGGAAACATTCATTTAATAAACGATGTGGATTACAAGATGATATAAAAGTAAACCCGGCAATAAAAGACGCTTGTGGACATCCTCTTGAATTTTTGTTTTTAAACTTTGATGGTAAGATACATATGTGTTGTAACGATTGGGGCTCAGGTGGCGGTAAAGGTCAAACTATAGTTGGTGATTTTACAAAAGACACTATATGGAATCAATATAGAAGAAGTAAAAAACGTGCTAAAATAGTTCACAATTTACTTAATGGCAGACGGTATAATATTGAAGCGTGTTCTAAATGTGAAGTAGCTAACGACCTTGAAAAAACAAGATGTAGTAATATTGTTAAAGGTAAGCATCCTAATGATTCTACTCTTCTAAATTATTTAGGAAAACTTTTAATGACAGAAAAAGATTATTATGATACCGACCGAGATATGGAAAATATAAACAGAAATGAAAGATAAGGTAATGATATGTTAAAGACAATAGGAAAAAGAGTACCGCCAGGAGACAGGTGGGAGATAGAAGAAACATCTGAAATTTTTAGTTCACTTACTGATGCATTAAATTACATATATTTAAAATTTAAAGTAACACAATTCACTATGGATGCTGCGGCAGGAACTATAGAGATTGATGATGGAACAGAGGCTCCGCCGGAACCACCAAAAGCTTGGGATTTATACGGCGAGAAGTAAGTATATATTATATTTATAATTGAATGGTTATTGAAGAGGTCTTAACTAACTAAGGAGATTATAATTATGGCACGAGCCAAATCACGAGTAAAGACCGTAACCCAAGTCAAGTCTGAACAGCCTTGTTCTAATAAGAGACAAGCGCTCTCACAATTAAAACGAATCAAATGGAATTTAGATTTCAGAAGTAGTAATCAAAAACACTTTTGGGAAACTATTGAACGTAATGATATTACTTTTTGTGCAGGACCTGCGGGTTGTGGTAAAACGTTTTTATCAGTATATTATGCATTGCAAATGTTAGCTCAAAAGAAATTTGAGTCTATCATTTTAACAAAGCCTTTAGTCGAGGCGGGAGGTGAGAAACTCGGATTCTTACCTGGTGATGTCGATGAAAAGACAGAACCATTTATGATGTCGTTTTATTATAATATGGAACAGATAATCGGTAAACAAAGATTAGATGTTCTAAGAGATTCAGGTGTAATCAAAGTTATACCTTTAGCTTATATGCGTGGATTGACATTAACGAACACGTGCGTAATACTTGACGAAGCACAAAATACATTACCAATTCAAATTAAAACTTTCTTAACACGTATTGGTCAAGGAAGTAAGTTTATTGTTAATGGTGATTTATTACAAACTGATATTCATCACGAGAATGGTTTAGAAGACTCAATCAAAAGATTAGTAGGAGTACGTGGTCTTGGTATGAGTCGTTTTACTACCGAAGATATTGTGAGACATCCTATAGTCGGAGATGTGTTATCACGATATGCTCCTGATTGGAAAGTATCACACGATTCAGCTGAAACAACTATGTCTAATTACATAGAGAACGGACAAGCGTTTGCTGTCAAAGTACGTGATAAAATCAATAAATACTATAATTAGATATATATGATTGAAGTAGCAGGAATATTAATTTATTATAAAGACGAAGTTCTTTTACTTAAACGTTCTAACAAAGTTCGTTATAATGGCTCTTGGAGTGTACCTGGTGGACACATAGAACAAAACGAATCTTCTAAAGACGCGGCTAAACGTGAAACTTTTGAAGAAACAATGATTATGGTTTCAGGTCCAATTGATATGTTGGGCACATACGATGATAGATACGCATTATACGGAAAAGAACTTGATAGTAAAGTAGAACCTGTTATTGATGAGGAACACGATGATTGGGGATGGTTTAAAAAAGATAATTTACCATCCCCTATCGCACCTTTTGTAAAAGAAGGTGTAGGAGAAATTTATGGGTGAGAAAGATTTAGTAACAAAAGATGCAAGACAAAATCAAAAGCATTTTATAAATGTAAAATTAGTAGACTTAATAGAATACAGACAATCACGAAAGTGGTATATTAGTATTGCTGTTGTCTCTTTGTTTTCTGTTATATTAGGTCTTATGATATTTTTTATGGCTCAAGGTAAAGATGTAACAAGTGGATGGAAAGAAATCTTACTATTAATGTTAGGTGGATTTGTTGGTTCATTTGCAAAGGTCATTGATTTTTGGTTTAACAATCAAGAAAACGATAATAAGTTATTAGAACACGCTGATGATTAATCTTTTCTGATTAACTTTATATTTATAATAGAACAATAACTTGGAGAACACTATGTGCGAATGTTGTGATAATTGCGATTGTACCTGTGGCTGTAAGTAATAGGAGAAACAGATGTTAAAGAAAATTATATTAGGATTAGTCCTAACATCATCTTTGTTTGGTGAAAATGAACTATGGAAGTTTTTTAAATACTCAACTGCTTATGGTAGTTTTAGTTTGAATGCACCAAGATTTCAAGACGATAGATTTGCTATTGTCGGAGGATTATCTACGGGTAACTTAGTAGTAGAAAGAACTGAAAGAGAATTAAAACCCGATTTTCAAACATCATTTGGTCTTCGTAAAATTGGTAGATTTCAATACGAAGCTAAAAGAGGAGTTAAGTCCGCAGGTAAAGGCGGAGTTTGGTATGATGGTTCAGAACAAAACTCTAATGAAAGTGCTACATTTGGACCTGTTAAAGGTTGGGAATATTTAGTTAAATGGTCAGAAGGTCGTCAATGGGGAAATGAATATCTTAATCAAGAGTATTGGGTACGATACATTGGTGATTGGACAATGGCTAAAGTTGGTTGGACAGAGTTAGGTCTTGAAGATATTGCGTATGGTCAAGCAGATATTAGAATACATTTAACACCCGAAGTTTTAAATGATAAATTACATTTATCAATCGGACTAAAACATAGACAACATCCTGTATATGGATTTGATGCTATGGTATTGGATACTACGTGGTATAAAGGTCAATGGTGGGCTTTTGCTGAAGACGCATTTAATGTTGATGATAATATGTGGTATGACCCAACAATGCAAGATGAAGATGGTAATTGGATAAAGAATGAATTATTTGAAATAGACCCCCAAACAGGGGAACTTAGAAGAATTGAAGGTTCGGGACCTTTTTGGAATGAAGGCGGAGAGTATTGGGGACACGATTGGTTGTGGAGAGATGCAGATGGTCGTATATTTGCTTATACAGATAGAGAATATTTTATCTACCACTTTCCAAGAATGTTAGAAGGATATATTAATGATAAGAAACAAAACTTGGGATATCAAAGTGAAACATCTTTAATATTAGGATTAGATTTTTATCACTATGATGAGAGTTGGTGGATACATACTTGGGGTAATTGGTTACCTATGCACTATGGACATACTGATTATGCTTATCATAATGCGGCTCATTATCAAACTCATTTAGAAGAAGATAAAGACCCGAGTGAATTTATGTTGATGGAACCAATGTGGCATAGTTGGAATGACTATGACTTTGGTGCAATATTTGGTGTAAAAATTAAAGATAACTTAGGGGTCTTTACAGAAGGTCGTTATCTTTATTATTGGGAAAGACCAGCATATGATATTAAGTTCGGTATGAACTATCAGTTTGTTGGTTGGTAAATGTTGAAAGGCAATAAAATGAAAAATGTATTTAAACTAATATTAAGTGGTCTAATTCTTTTCGGTTCAGTTCCTACTTTATCTGCGATGGATAGTAGTAATGGAATGGAAGAAATAAAGAAAAAGAAAAAGAAAAAGAGTAAGAAAGTCAAAGGTAAAGAAGGTAAAGGAAAGAAAGGCTCAAAGTGGGGTTCTTGGAAATCCAAGTGGAAGAAGAAAAAAAATAAATAACAAACAAGATTTTTATTAATAGACAACGCAAGGAGCGAATAATGAAAACAATACTAACAGGAATACTTTCTCTTTTTATATTCTTTGGAGCTGTTCCAAATCTAAATGCTTCAGATATGAAGATGGATAATATGGAAGAAGTCAAAAAGAAGAAAAAGAAGAAGGGTAAGAAAATGCAGAAAGGCAAGAAGGGAAA
>ERZ651776.3667-NODE-3667-length-14981-cov-10.529791_pt1 | contig 14981 bp, 13 predicted proteins | sample MGYA00514761_ERZ651776 | MGnify/ENA metagenome assembly ERZ651776 | reverse complement strand
TTTTTTAGTTACTTTATTTTTTTTTGTTTTTTTCTTTGCCATTTTTAGTCCTTATATTTTATGATAATTATCAACACCAACTGTAAAATTAGTTCCTGTTAATGGAACTTTTGCTAGTGCCGAAGCTTCCATTGTTAGGGCAGCTAAATCTTCGGGCTCTAAAGAGTGAATATTAGTTTTACCACAAGCTCTTGCTAAAAGTTGAGCCTCTAATGTCATAGCATGTAAATAATTATAAACTCTCAATGCAGCATCATCTGGATTTAGTCTAGCTCTCAATTTAGGATCTTGAGTTGCAACTCCAACTGGACAACGGCCAGTATGACAGTGATAGCATTCACCAGCCTTTACACCCATTTCTTTTTCAAAATTAGCTTCAGGAATATCTTTATTACAATTCAAAGCGATCATAGATCCTGTACCAATTGCAATTGCGTCAGCACCTAATGCTAAAGCTTTTGCCATGTCCGCACCATCTCTTACACCACCAGCATAAATTAAAGTAACTTTTCCAGTTTTACCAACATCATCAATTGCTCTTCTAGCCTCTCTAATTGCAGCAATTCCTGGAATACCAGTATTTGCAGCAGCAATGTGAGGACCAGCTCCAGTTGATCCTTCCATTCCATCCAAATAGATAGAGTCAGGATCACACTTTGCAGCCATACGAACATCGTCATAAACTTTAGATGCTCCAAGTTTTAATTGAATTGGCACTTTATTTTTTGTTAATTGTCTTAATTCTTGAACCTTTAAAGCTAGATCGTCAGGACCTAACCAGTCAGGGTGTCTTGCAGGAGATCTTTGATCAATACCAGATGGTAGTGATCTCATCTCAGCCACTTGATCAGTTACTTTTTGACCCATCAAGTGTCCACCCATTCCAACTTTTTGTCCTTGACCAATAAATACTTCAATTCCATCTGCAAGTTGAGCATGATGGGGATTAAAACCATATCTTGATTGAATACATTGGTAGTACCATTTTTCAGAATATCTTCTTTCATCAGGTATCATTCCACCTTCACCTGAACATGTGGCACTTCCAGCCATAGTAGCTCCTCTTGCTAAAGCAGTTTTTGCTTCATAAGAAAGTGCGCCAAAACTCATACCAGTAATGTAAACAGGTATATCTAACTCAATCGGATTTTCACATCTTGGACCAATTACAGTTTTAGTTTCACATTTTTCTCTATAACCTTCTATTACAAACCTAGTAAGTGTGCCTGGTAAAAAAACTAAATCGTCAAATGTAGGAATTTTTTTCATTAAAGCCATTCCACGCATTCTGTATCTTCCTAACTGAGCTTTAATATGGATGTCGTCTATTACTTCTGGAGTAAAGATAGAATTATGACCTAGTAAACTTTTGTTTCTTTTGCCTTCTTCATGTGCATGAACGTCTGCTTTACCACCAACTCCCTTACCATTTTTTTTAGTTTTTTTCTTAGGCATTAAATTGCTCCCTTCTTTTCTGTAGGTTCTAAATTATCATAGTTCCAAAGTTTTTTCCCTGCGACTATTTTTGTCATTTTACTAACATCAAATTTTTCACCTATCTCTGCAACTTTTAATTTTCTTTTTAACCAATCTTGGTCACTGGCAGTTAAATCGGCAGGGACAGCATCACTTCCAAAAGATCCAATCTTTCCACCAATAAAAATTGTACCATCATACATAGAATCTCCCAGATTTATGCCAACATCTCCCAGAATTATAATTCTTCCTCTTTGCATCATGAAACCAGTAAAAGCTCCTGCATCACCACCAATAATTATAGTTCCACCTTTCATATCAATACCAGTTCTAGCACCAACACTACCTTTACAAATTAAATCTCCACCTCTAATTGCTGCACCAAAACAAGATCCAGCATTTTTTTCTATAACAACTTTACCAGCCATTAGGTTTTCAGCACATGACCAACCAACTCTTCCATTAATTCTTACAGTAGGGCCATCACATGAACCCATACCAAAATAACCAAGACTACCTTCAAATATTAAATTTAATTTGTTTAATATTCCAACACCTAAACTATGTTTTCCTTGAGGATTTTTAATGACTATAGTTCCATAACCTTGGCTCATTAAATTATCAATTTCTTTATTAGCCTCTGGAGCAGTCATATCTTTTACGTCAAGATCTGTTCTTTTATTAAAATCAACATCATATGTGCCAAAATAATAAAAATTTTCTGCCTCATCAGGATTAAAAAACTTTTGCTGCGTTCTTCCTGTTAATACTTCTGTGTGCATTCCCATTGACTGGGCTTTAGATTTTTTTTCTGTAGTTTTTAGATTTGCCATACTTTTACCTCCCCATCAAATGGATCATATGTATCAATTTCTTGTGGCAGAACTGATCTGATTGCTATTTCTTCAGAGCCCATTGCAACTAAATCATCTGATTCATATAGAACCAAAGGTTTTGCTGCCATAGTATCTTTTGCCATTCCTAAAGAGTCTTTAGTGGCAACAAAATATGTAAACACTCCATCAAGGCCTGTCAGTGATGCTTTCATTCCCTCTTCAAGACTTGCACCTTCTCTCATCTTTTGAGCAATATAAACTGCAATTAATTCAGAGTCACATTCAGACATAAATCTCATACCTTTATTTTCTAACATTCTTCTATTGTTCCAATAGTTAGTTAATTGACCATTGTGTACTACTGACACATCACTAAAAGGATAACCCCAAAATGGGTGAGCAGATTTAATATCAACACCAGACTCTGTGGCCATTCTAGCGTGTCCAATAGCATGTGTGCCTACAACTTTGTCTAAATCATATCTATCACAAACCATTTTTGCGTTTCCTAAATCTTTGATTACTTCTAATGATTTTCCCATAGATAAAATCTCAACTCCTGGAATGCTTTCGATTTTCTGTGAAAACTCCAATAAATCTTTTGTATCATATTCAATCTCATATCTTAATGAATAGGGCAGAACTCTCTCTTCTTTAATTATTTTTGCACCCATTTCTGATAGGTACTGATCAACAATCTTTTTTCTACCATCATAAACAGAAATATCTTCAACTATAGATGAGCTTCCTTCTCCAACATTTTCTCCAACTTTAAAACGCATGATAAAGTTTTTACCATCAGTATCTCCATATAAAGCATACCCTGTAGAATCTTCACCTCTATGTTTTAGTGCTTGAAGCATTCCTTGCAATTCACTTCCAACGTTAGATGATTTACCTCTATGAATTAATCCTGCAATTCCACACATACTTTTTCCTCTCTATTAAATTTATGATTATGGTAGACAATCCAGATAAGTATCTAGATCCCACTGTGTTGTTGCTCCTAAAAATTTTTCCCACTCGTCATTTTTATACCAATGAAAAACTTTATACATTTCATCTGGCATAGCTGATTTGATAACCTCATCCTCTGCTAAACGATCTAAAGCTTCACCAAGACTTAAAGGTAATTTTTTAACTTCTTTCCCAGCTGCTTGAGCTTCGTACATACTTCTAGACTCTGGTTTTCCTGGATCAATATTATTTGTTAACCCATCATCAAAACACTTTAACAATCCAGATCCCATCAAGTATGGATTATGCATAGAGTCAACCGATCTATATTCAAATCTTCCAGGCGCAGAAACTCTTAATCCACAAGTTCTATTTTGATATCCCCAATCTGCATAAACTGGAGCCCAAAAACCCGTATCCCATAATCTCCTATAAGAGTTAACAGTTGAAGAGCCAATTGCAGTTAGAGCACCCAAATGTTTCATAACCCCACCAATAGCTTTTAAACCAACTTTACCTGGTAACTGAACATCTTTAGTGTCTGGCATAAATGAATTTGTTCCACCTTCTACATAAGTAAATACATGGTCCATTGCTGGTAAAGATTTATGAGACAATTTATTAACAACATCTTTTCCACCAGTCCATAAAGACATATTTGTATGACAACCACTCGCAGAGACACCCATAAAAGGTTTTGTCATAAAACAAGCAATTAAATTGAATTCTCTGGCAACTTGTGCACAAATTTGTCTGTAAGTTGATAGTCTGTCTGCATTTCTTAAAACATCATCATACATCCAGTTTAATTCTAATTGTCCAGGTGCATCCTCATGATCACCTTGAATCATATCAAACCCCATAGCCCTAGCATATTCAAAAACCTTCATAAACACGGGTCTTAAAGACTCAAATTGATCTATGTGGTAACAATAAGGTTTAGAAAAACCCTTTCCTGTTGGTGTGCCATCTTCATTTTTAGTTAACCACATCATTTCAGGTTCAGTTCCAACTCTTAATTGGTATCCATGCTTCTTTTTAAATTCTTCAGCATGTATTCTTAAATTTCCTCTACAATCTGAGGTTAAATGAGCACCAGGGTTTTCTCTTTCTTCTCTATTTCTAAAACAAGTAACAAAAACTCTTGCAACTTTTTTATCCCATGGAAGTTGACAAAAAGTTTCAGGATCAGGAATACCAACTAATTCTTTTGCCTCTGGTCCATACCCAATATAATTACCATGACGATCTGTAAATAAATTAGCAGTTGCTCCATAAACTAATTGAAATCCTTTTTCACAAGTTCTCTCCCAATGATCTGTAGGAATACCTTTTCCAACAACTCTTCCCGTTACAGAAATAAATTGAAAAAAAATATATTCAACACCTAACTCATTAATTTTAGCTCGAACTTGTTTTACTAGTTTATCTCTACCAGGTTGGTTAACGTGTTTTTCAAGATCAGTCATTAATATACCCCTTACTGAATTTTAATTTTTTTAAACGTAACTGAAAAATTTATTGCTGTCTAGACTTGAAGTTTAACTCCAAGGGAAAGGACTGTTAGAAGTTGGGTGGAGCTCACCTTTCTCGTAACGGTTGAATCTAAATGGTTTCAATAAATCGCTTTCAGTTCCAAGAATTTCTTTTGCAACAAGTTCTCCAACACCAATCATTTTATATCCGTGATTAGCATCTGCAATCATATAAACATTTTCTAAAAATCTATCAAAGATTGGAAATGAGTCTGGCGTCATACATCCCAACCCTCCAGAAGGTCCTTTTCTATATAAGTCTGATTTACCCTCAAATCTTTTTTGACAATGAGCTAAAGCAGAACACCACATATCATTAAAAGCTTCTGTCGTTTGAAATTCAGGTGAGTCAATTCCATAAGGATCAACATTTACTTTATCAAAATGTTTATCGACTATGTACGGAGAAGTTCCACCTTGAACACCCAAACCTTCAATATCTGGTTTGTAATAAATTCCCCAAATTTTATCTGTAATTAATTTTTTAGTTTTATCAGAATATAATGGTGCAGTAGAGTCTACGTGAATTACTGGTGGTTGTTTACCATTGTCCATTTTTAAAAAATCAGGTTCCACTCCAATTACACCTTCTTGAAGCATCCAATATGTCCACATATCAGTCTTGTGCATTTTACCATCTTTACCTTTAATATTTGCTGTTTTAGGTAGCTCTAACATGTTCCAAAAATCTCTAGCCCATGGGCCTGCCCCAACTACAACCTGTTCACATTCAATAACACCTTTGTCAGTTTCAACACCCGTAACAGCTTTACTATTACTACCTTTTTTAAAACCAGTAACGGTAACACCTTTAATTACCTGAACACCATTTGAAGTAGATTTTTTTTCAAGCGCCCTGATAGAGTCTTTGTTAAATGCATATCCACCTTTTTTTTCATGAAGAACTGAAGTGATACCTTGCGCTTGCCAATCTGAAAACATATTTTTCATGTAATTGGTGCAATCTTTTTCACCCTCAATAAATTCAGAGTCGTACCCAATTGCTTTTTGTTGTTCGTAAATTGTTGCAACATCTTCATGCATAACTTCGGGTGAAATTTGTAAATATCCTACAGCGTTATATTTGAATGCTTCAGGATCACTTTCCCAAACAGAAACTGAATGAGCCATTAACTCTCTCATAGCTGGTTGAAAATAATTATTTCTAACAACACCACAAGCAATACCACTTGCGCCTGCTGCAATATCTTTTTTCTCTAAAACGATAATATCTCCTGGATTTTTATAAGTTTCTGAAAGTTTCCAGGCCGTACTTAAACCGTGAATTCCACCACCGATGATTACTACTTTTGCTTTATTAGGTAATGACATATTTAAACATTATTTTTTTAATAAAAAAAAAATACAATTTTTTATAGAACTAATAATTATATATATAAAATATATATTTCGGCAGTCTTATAATATAAGTAGCTAATAACTTATATTTTTAAGAGTGCTTAAGTATTCATTAAATTCTTTTACAAAAGATTCGCTAGGTTTTATGTTCTTTATTCGCTGATCAGTTGAAGTTTTTTCAAGAAGAAAGAATCCTTTTTCACATGCTTCATTAATTATTAGTGCAGATTTTGGTCTTGAAGTTTTAAATAATTTTGTTTTTAATTCCTCAACAGACAACTTTTCATTAAGTTTATAAGCAGACATTACTAATAGCATCATATGATAATGAGAGGGAGATTTTCTAAAAAAGTAATTACTTGAAGTGTGAGATTGCTTCATTTGATCTTCCCAAAAATTTAAAAGATCTTTTTCAGGGTTCGACATTTTATGCTCTAACTTTTGATTTTGTAGGATCATAGAAGGGAAAAGGAACTACTTTTGCGCCAATCCTTTTTTGGTGACCATCTAACTTTCCAATCTCTACTTCAGTTCCAATTTCTGAATACTTTACATCAATTCTGCAAAGAGCAATATTTTTACTCAGTTTAGGTGACAACATTGCGCTTGTTATAATACCAACTTGTCCTCTCCCTATATGAACACAATCACCATGTGCTGCTGGTTCATGACCAACCAACTCTAAACCAACTAATTTTTTTTGTGGGTTTGCTTTTCTTTTTATTAATTCTTCTTTACCTATAAAATCATCTTCTTTAGTTTTAAGTGGAACAGTAAAACCAATTCCTGCTTCAAAGGGATCTGTTTGATCGTCAAACTCATAACCATAAAAAATAAGACCAGCTTCAATACGAACCATATCTAGAGCTTCAAGACCTAAAGGAGTTATATCAAACTCTTTACCAGCTTCCCAAACTTTATCCCAAACTTCACTAGCATCTTTTGGATGGCACCATATTTCATATCCAAGCTCACCAGTGTAACCTGTTCTAGAAATCATGATTGGAGTTCCTGTTTCATGATCAATCCTTGCTATTGTAAATTTGAACCATTCAAGTTCAGTAATTGTTGGTTGAATAGGGGGCGTCCAAACAAATTTTTCTAATATTTTTCTACTGTTGGGCCCTTGAACTGCAATATTATGAATATGGTCTGTTGCTGATTTAATCCAAACTTTATAGTTTTTCTTTTTTGCCTGTTCTTTTAACCATTCACCACTGTACTCGTCTCCTCCAATCCATCTAAAATTATCCTGACCCATTTTAAATAGAGTTCCATCATCGAGCATAGATCCATTTTCGTAACACATAGCTGTATATACCACTTGGCCTACTGATAATTTTTTAACATTTCTAGTTAGAGTGTATTGCATTAAATTTTCTGCATCAGGACCTAAGATTTCAAATTTTCTAAGTGGTGACAAATCAGTCGCTATCGCACTTTCTCTACAAGCATTATATTCTTTTATAGTTCCAGAGTTAGTAAAGTTATTAGCCAACCAAAAACCTTTATACTCAATAAAGTTTCTTGTAAGTTCAGATGTTTTTTTGTGAAAACCAGTTTCTTTTGTTAATTTTGGTTCAGCGTCTGTTTTCATTCTAAATGCAATTGCTTTTGAATATTTATTATTATTACCATAAGTCCTAACAAATATATCTGTTGGATTCCAGCCATTTGCAGCATCAACATCACAAGGACAAGCAGAGGATATACATGTTAAATCTTTTAAAGCTTTAAATAATACATAATCACCAGGTCTTGACCAAGGTTCATCAAAAGTTGCAACATTATTTGCATCAATAGCTGTATTAAAAAAAAGGTTTATAGCTGACCAACTTTTTCTGGAATTGATATCATATTTTTTCAGTCCTTTATTAAAATTATCTGTACAATTAATATGCCCCATATACCCCATATCTTCATAGTATTTTGCTGTACACGCTAGATTAAAAGTATCATGTCGACCAACGGTATCTCTAACAACTTCTACCATTGCTTCATGATCACTATCGTAAAATTTTGAAAATAAACCTGGCCCAGGATAAGCACTGCCCATAAAAGTTCTTGTAGCTTTGTCATCTATAATGCTTTCAATTCCATCATTTAATTTATGTGTGTCAAAAGCTAAAAAATCAGAACATTGTCTTCCACCTGGATCAATTATTTGGATATACTCTCCAGCTTTCACCTCATAGGTTTCAGCTGTTCTTCTTTTAACAAGCTTTTCAATTATTGGGTCACTTAATGGTTCTGGCAAGATAAACTGCTCATCTGTTTCTACAAATTTTGCTTTATTTACAAAAATCGTAAAATCTGTTGGTGGATTTTGCTCATGAACATTTAAAGGATCACCCGGTGCAGCAATTAAAACCAGACACTTATCTTTTGATGTTAATATAATTTTTTCTCCCATTGTACAGTCTTGACTAAATAAAATAGAAGACTTGGCGCCATTTATGTCTAGATTTTTTTTAATAAAAAGTTTTGAAATTTTTTCATCATTAGAAATAGTTTTTTTAGAAAAATCTGCATTAGCATTTTCTTTTAAATTTAATATTGATAAATCAGATTTACCTTTAGAATTAAAAACAATAACTTCACAAAGCTGCATTCCTTCTTCATTGATGATTTCAATTTTATCGTCAGGCAAAACTTCAATTACAGAAAGACCACCACCTTTAACAAAGTATCTTTCAACTCCAGGTGGTAAAATTCTTAAACCTGGGTTTTTAATTTCACTACTAGTTCCTAGCATACACTTGGTTTTTTTATATATATTTTATTAACCATAATATAATCAAAACGAGTTGACTATAAGTTTAATTCATAACATACTTTCATAATTAATATTAAGAAGGGGAAAAAATGAAAAAAATAACATCACTATTGTGTGCTTTGGTTATCTCTGTAGTAAGTTTCTCAGGAATTTCAAATGCCGCAGACAGTAAGAAGCCCATCGTAATTCCAACTCATAACTGGTCAAGCCAAATTGTAATGGCTTATGTTATTGGTGGAATTTTCGAAAGCATGGGAAACAATGTTAGCTATGTAAATGCTGACTCACAAGCAGTTTACGAGTCAATTAGAATTGGTGACGTAAGTATTTCTCACGAAGTATGGGAATCTGCTTTTGGTAAATCATTTACTACTGCATTAGACAAAGGTGGTTTACTAGATTGGGGTGATCATGAAGCAAGAACTCTAGAGGATATGGGTTATCCTAACTGGGTTGCTGAAAAAGGATTGTGCCCAGGTCTACCAGATTGGACTGCTTTAAAGAATCCTGATTGCGCGAAAAATTTCGTAACACCTGACTCAGGTGGAAAAGGAAGAATGCTTGAAGGTCCACAAACTTGGCATGGAGATTTGATACCTCAAAGGGTTGACGCTTTAGGCTTAGGCGATCTTTGGATGGTTAAATTCGCTGGAAGTGCAGATGCACTTTGGGCAGAGTTATCAGCCGCTGAAAAAGAAGGAAGAGGAACAATTATCTTCAACTGGACACCAAACTTTACAGATGGTGCTGGTTTTACATTTATCGATTTTCCTCCATACACAGCTGGTTGTAGACCAGAAGATGGTGGAGATGGTAAATGTGGTTCTCCAGATGGTTATTTGAAGAAAGCAGTACACGAAGACTTTCCAAAAACCCATCCAGGTGCAGCCGCGGCTTTCAAAAAAATGTCATTCTCTACAAGTCAAATTGGAGCAATGGCAGCTTTAGTTGATATTGACAAAATGACTCATGAAGATGCAGCCAAAAAATGGTTAGCTGATAACGAGTCAGTTTGGAAGGCATTTACTAAATAATATTAAGATATTTTAATATATGAATCTCTCCCAACTTTTTGTTGGGGGAGATTTTTTTTAACCTAATGATCAAATATTTAATAGTAACATTATTTGTTTTATTTTTCTCCGATATTTCATTGGCTAAAGATATAAATATCAAAGAAAATATAGATCTTAAGTTTATTTGTGAATTAGAAAAAAAAATTATAAAAAATTCAGAATATAATTATCAAACATTTTTAGCTAAAGATTTAGATGAAAAAAGTTTGGATAAATTTGAAATTAAAGCATCAAAGCCAGAACAGCTTTTTATAAATGGACTATCTTTGTTTTTATCAAAATCTGAAAAATTGAATGTTAAAGTAGTAAATAAAGACATAATTTTATTTAAAGCAATCGACCAAGTTAAAAAATATTCTGAGTCAGCTATTATTGATAGAAGTTCAGGCGAATTAGTACATGAAATTACTAAAAACATTAAAAGCAAAAATTCTGAAAAAGAAATTTTCTTTTATTTATGTATCAAACAGGAGAAAAAAGTCTGATTTTTTTTTAAATAATTTTGTGTAAAATATTAATATGAAAAAATTTATTATTACTATAATTTTAGGGCTATTAATTTCATCTTCTGTTTTAGCAAGAAGTACGGGTTGTAAGGAGGGTAATTGTGATAACGGTTATGGTAAATGGGTTTATACAGACAAAACTACCTATGAAGGAGAGTGGGTAAAAACTAAAAAACATGGTAAGGGTATTGAAACATGGCCAAATGGATACATCTACACAGGTGAGTTTAAAAATAGTGTATGGAGTGGAAAAGGAATTTTAGCCTTTCCTGATGGTTCCACTTATGATGGGGAGTGGGCTAATGGTTTCATGAATGGTCAAGGCATATTCACATGGGCTGATGGAAGGCAAAAATCAGGTATTTGGAAAAACGGTAAGTTACAAGAATAATGTTAAAGGAAAATTATATTAACAAATTTAAAGATTTACCCGAGTCCCTAAGACAATTTATTGGCCTGATAATTGTTACTCTTGTAGTGATTTTATCTTTTAGTATTTTAAATGGCATCTTTGGACAAGGTGATGAATTAGTTAAAAAAATGAAGTTGGAAGAAGAAAGAATTGCCGAAGAAAAGAAACTGAGTGCGCTGATTTCAAAATTACCTTCGGGAATATTGGTATCATTTGATGGAACAGATCATTACAAACTAACTGATGAAGTATACGAGCAAGTTTGCAAGGTTACAAAATTAATCCCTCAAAGAGCAATAATGGGTGCTAATTTTTTAAATTATAGAGCTCATGAACTGTATACAATTAATGGAAACAAAATAGATGAAACTTTTGTTAAATGGGATCAGGAAAAAGGCAAGTGTTTTGCAGGTTTTACAGTTAGTGGAAATAATGTAGGAGTAGATGAAAGTATCACCATAAGTGGAGAGGCTTTAAGTTTTTTAAGCACTGGAATTGATACAAGAGTTTATTTTATTAAAAATTTTTAATGAAGAAAGGTAATAATTATTAACATTTTAATTTTATTGAATTTAATATAACTTTAAAAAATCTTATGTCTGAAACGGTTATTAAATGTGAATCTGTTTACAAAATTTTTGGAGAAAATGCCAAAAAAATGCTCGAAGAAGCAAACGGCAATGTAGATGCAAAAACTTTTCAAGAAAAAGGATGTATAGTAGGAGTTAACAATGCTTCTTTTGAAGTTTCAAAAGGAGAAATGCTGGTGGTGATGGGTTTATCTGGCTCCGGTAAATCAACATTGCTTAGATGTATTTCAAGATTAACAGATGCAACGGGTGGAAAAATTTTCATAGAAGGACAAGATTTATTAGAATTAAATAATAAAGAGCTTATTGATCTTAGAAGAAATAAAATGGGAATGGTGTTTCAAAGTTTTGCTTTGTTACCACATAAAACAGTTGTTGAAAATATTGCTTTTCCACTACAGATAAAAGGTACGAATACAGAAGATAGTATTAGCAGAGCTATGGAAATGGTAAAATTAGTTGGACTCGATGGAAGAGAAAATTATTTTCCAAGAGAACTTTCGGGCGGACAACAACAAAGAGTAGGTATTGCTAGATCATTAGCTGTAGAACCTGATATATGGTTTTTGGATGAACCTTTTTCTGCATTGGATCCATTAATAAGAAAAGAAATGCAAGATGAGTTTTTAAGACTTCAAGAAAAATTACAAAAAACTATTATGTTTATTACCCATGATTTTGATGAAGCATTAAAGTTAGCTGATCGAATAGCGATAATGAAAGATGGTATAATTGAGCAGTTAGATACACCTGCTAATATAGTTTTAAATCCAGCTACAGAATATGTGAGGAAGTTTACTGAAGAAGTTCCAAGAGAGAAAGTTTTAGTAATTGAAGACGTAATGGATGCTCCAAGTAAAGATACTTTAGGGGATTTAAAAGTTTCAAAAGATGAAGTTATTGAAAATGTTGCAGAAAAGATTCTTACTCAAGAGAAAATAGTAGGGGTAGTTGACTCAAATAATAACGTCGTAGGTTCAATTAAACCATCAAAGATAATTGATACAGTTTTTGGAGGAAAAAAAAACGCTAGTTAAAATATGGAATATTTAAAAAAATATCCAAAATTATTTCAATGGTTATTTTTGTTAGCTATATTTTTTGGCTTGTGTTTTGCAATTGATGTACCCGAAACTTATAAATTTATAAGAGGTCAAGCAGAATTTATTAAAGATCCAAATCAAAGTGTTTATTTCTTCTTAGGTAAAGAAGTCAGGTATTACGCCTTTGATGTATTTTGGAGATTGCCTCCATTACTCGGTTGGTTACCAATTTGGATAAACGACTCCTTATTTTTCTTGATGAATGAGTGGATGCCAATGGAGTTTTGGAATGAAGATACTCAAGAGTTTAAAACTCAGCCATTATTGTTGCAAATAAGTAGAAATTTAACTTCAATAATGACTTTTTTAATTGAATTAATTAGAGAAATTTTATTGGGCGGAGTAGAGACTATTGTTGCATTCACTAGCTGGGATTTCATTGATGCTTATCCATGGTTGGCCTTACCAGGTTTACCGTGGACTGTTGTTGCAGCTGGAGCGACAATACTTTCTTATAAGTTAAGTGGAAAAGGATTAGCATTATTTGCAGGCTTAACGATGATTTATATTTCAATATTTGGTCAATGGAAGCCCTCAATGCAAACACTCTCTTTTATACTGGTTGCAGCTCCACTCTCGTTTATTTTTGGATTAGGTTTGGGTATAGCAGCATACAAAAGTAAACGTGTTGAAAAAGCTTTGTACCCAATTCTTTTAGTAATGCAAACTATGCCACAATACGCTGTATTAGTTCCTGCACTTGTTCTTTTTGGAGTTGGTGATCATGCCGCCGTAATTATTACAATGGTTGTTGCAGTTCCACCAATGATACTACTTACAATTTTAGGTTTAAGAGCCATACCACCAGAAGTTATTGAAGCAGGACGAATGAGTGGCTGTACTAATTGGCAACTAATGAGCAAAGTATTAATTCCTACAGCAAGACGAGATATTTTAATTGGAGTTAATCAAGTTATTATGGTTTGTTTTTCAATGGCAGTAATATCCGCATTCATTGGTGCCAAAGGTTTAGGATTTAATTTATTATTAGCATTGAACCAACTTAATATCGGATTAGCTCTAGAAGCTGGTTTGTGTATAAGTTTAATTGCAATTCTTCTAGATAAAATGTCTTTAGCTTGGGCAAATAAACAAACAGATTATTTTGGTAATCTGACATATTTTCAAAGAAATAAAAATGTAATATTTTTTGCAGGCTCAGTAGTAATTGGAATAATTCTTGCATATGTTGGGACTTTTATTTTCAAAGGTAGTTTTAATTACTTGTTTGAAGTTCCCCACAATAAAGGAATATCAACAGCAGATTTTTGGAATAAAGGAGTTGATTGGATTTGGGATACTTTCTTTCAAACTTTAAAAATTTTTAATACATGGTTGATAGTTGATGTATTGCAGCCTATGCGTGCTGCTTATTTAAGAATGCCTATTGTTGCAACATTTGTTTTAGTTATGGGAGCTGGCTATATAATTGGTGGAATACGTTCAGCTTTTGTAGTTGGAGGATTGACATTATTTATAGCATTAAGTCCATGGTGGGACAGAGCTTTAGTTACAACATACATGGCAACTTTTGGAGTTATCTTGTCTTGTATAATTGGTTTTACTGTTGGAACTTTATGTTTTCAGAATAAATACACCACAAATTTTATGTTGGGAGTTTGTGATATTTTTCAAACATTCCCTTCATTTGTGTATTTAATTCCAGTTATGATGCTTTTTGGAGTTACAGATACATCAGTGTTAATTGCTGTAGTTGTTTATGCAACTATACCTGCAACAAGATATACTATTGAAGGATTAAGAAGTGTTCCATCTTCTTTACATGATGCAGCCTCAATGTCTGGTGTAACAAAAATACAAAGATTATTGAAAATAGAATTCCCATTAGCACTTCCTCATATGATGCTTGGTTTAAATCAAACAATTGTATTTGCTTTATTCATGGTAATTATTGGAGCATTTATTGGAACAGAGGATTTAGGACAATATATTTTAAAAGCTATATCTGATAAAAAAGGTGCAGGTATAGGTCTAACACTAGGTCTTTGTGTTGCTTTTATAGGCTTGATTTTTGATAATTTAATCCGAACTTGGGTAGAAAAAAGAAAAAAACACCTAGGTATAGATTAGAAATAATATTCAACTTCCAAAAACAATCTACTGAAAAACTTCAACAAATTTAAAAATTATTATTTTGGTTGATCTAAAAAAGTTTTTAAAGAATCGTCCATTGCAATTTCCCAGTCTGTATGATGTTTTGGACCAACTGAACCAGTTACAGGTGAAGCAAATGACTTATTTCTATATGTCATAATATTTTCTACTTTATGATGTTCCCACTCTTTAAAAGTTTTTCTAATTAATTCAAAATCAATTTTCGGGTAGTCTGATAAA